>ENA-UOWO01002797-UOWO01002797.1-activated-sludge-metagenome-genome-assembly--contig:-NODE-2797-length-21138-cov-5.741450_pt1 | contig 21138 bp, 21 predicted proteins | sample MGYA00238148_ERZ761564 | MGnify/ENA primary metagenome ERZ761564 (study PRJEB28885, sample SAMN05720194) | activated sludge metagenome | isolation source: Anaerobic digester | place: USA... | reverse complement strand
TCTGTTTGCGGTGCTTGAACTTGGTTATACCGGCAGCTTCTTCGATCAGAGCGCGGCGTGACTGGGTGCGCTGAAAAATAATATCATCGATGTCGCCCTGGCCGATTACCGAATAGCCGTCTTTGCCGATGCCCGTGTCCATCAGCATTTCTTTAATGCTCGACATCAGGGTGCGGGTGTTGTTGACAAAATAGTTACTCTCGCCGGAGCGGAACAACTGCCGACCGATGCTGACTTCTGAATAGTCCATAGGCATGGCGCGGTCTTCGTTGTCGAGAATGAGCTTGACCTGGGCAAAGGCAGAGGCCTTGAATTCGGAAGAGCCTGCGAAGATGACTTCCGACATTTTGGTGCCGCGCAGAGCTTTGGCACTCTGTTCGCCGAGAACCCAGCGGATCGCGTCGCACACGTTGCTTTTTCCCGAGCCATTGGGGCCGATAATTGCAGTGATACCGGGAGTGAAATCAAACACCGTCTTGCGGCCAAAAGACTTGAAGCCCATCAGCTCAAGTGACTTAAGATACATTGAAGTTTGCCTGACCTTATTAAATGTATTTCTGGTTGAATAAATCAACCTTATATATGCCACAATTCGCAGCAAAAAAACAGCTTTCTGGTGTATTTTTTAGAGGCGACATTCACTTATTGTTGCCGGTGTGCATCTGTGGTAGTCTGAAAACCCGGGCAAAACGTCTGGGTATTTTTCACAAAACTGCCGATAGAATCAGCGAACCCTATTTTACGAAGGAACTGTAAATGGAAAACCACGATAACGAAGAAAACAACAACGAAAGCAATCAGCAGCCACCACAGGACCCGGCGGGAGAAATCAAGCAGAAGCTGCTGTTTTTCGTAGTGGCAATCATTCTTCTGGTCGGCTTAAAATTCGGAATGGGCCTGTAATTAAGAATTCTGCAGGTTAAACAGCCATTATCGACTGAGCCCGCTATCTGAACTGAAAATCTGCAATAGCACAGAAGCTGTCGGCACGCCCGGCAGCTTCTGTGCATTCTGGCAGATTTGATCAACTTCTATTGTGGAAACTGGTGCCGGCATGTGATAGACTGCAGAAAAAGCTGATGAACCCACAGGAGGTTGCCATGCCGGTAGTTGGCACATCAATGCCCAGAAAAGACGCTCTCGACAAGCTCAGAGGCGTCGCAAAATATATCGATGACTACAGTTTTTCAGACATTCTGCATATCGTTACCGTCAGATCACAGCACGCTTACGGGCGTCTGATAAAGATCGACAAGTCGGCCGCCGAAAAAATGCCGGGTGTTCTCGGCGTTATAACCGCTGAACAGGTACCTGGCAAAAACGCTGTGCCACTTGTCTTTGATGACGAACCATTTCTGGCCGAGGGTTATGTCAGATTTCACGGCGAACCGGTCGCTCTAGTCGTTGCCGAAACACTCGAACAGGCGCAGGAAGCCGCCGGCCATGTCAAAGTCGAAATCGAGCCGCTCAAGCCGGTTCTCGGCATCAGAGAAGCAATTGCACCTGATGCGCCACGCATTTACAAAGACGACAACATTTTCAGCCGCTACAACGTCTGCAAGGGCAACGCTGAAGAGGCCATGAAAAAAGCCGTTCACATATTCGAACAGGAATACGAAACCCCGTATCAGGAACACGCCTATCTTGAAACGAACGGCGTCATAGCCGTTCCGGGCCTTGAAGACTCGATGACCGTTTATGGCAGTATGCAGTGCCCGTTCTACGTACATGACGCAGTGGCAGCAGCTGCCGGCATCGACCGCAACAAGGCCAGAGTCGTGCAGACCACCACCGGTGGCGGCTTTGGCGGCAAGGAAGATTTTCCGTCAGTGGTGGCCGGGCAGGCAACCATTGTTGCCAAGCTTTTCAACCGGCCGGCAAAGCTTATTTACAAGCGCGAAGAAGACATTATCGCCAGCTCGAAACGTCACCCGGGCCTGATCAAAATGAAGGTCGGCACCGACGAGCGCGGCAAAATCGTTGCGGCCCTCATTGATTACTATGTTGACGGCGGCGCTTACTCGACGCTGACCCCGATCGTTCTCTGGCGTGGCACTGTACATGCCCTCGGGCCCTATGAATGCGAAGATATTCATGTAAGGTCTTATGGCGTGGCGACTAATAAGGTTCCGTGCGGTGCCTACCGCGGCTTCGGCTCGCCTCAGGTTATCTTTGCCGGCGAATCGATGATCGACGAAATCGCGGTCGCCCTCAAGGCAGACCCGCTTGAAATCAGGCGGCTGAACGGTTACAAACTGGGCTCAAAAACAGCCACAGGTCAGGTTCTCGACCAGTCATGCGGCCTGATGGAAACCATCGACAAGGCCCGCGAACGCTCACAGTGGGCGGCAAAATGGCAGGCCCCGGCTGACCGCAAAGGCAATGTGAGAAGAGGCATCGGTATTTCTTCAGTCTATTACGGCGTCGGCCTTGGCGCTGGCGGCAAGCACCTCGACCGCGTCGGCACCAGCATGACAATCATGAAAGATGGTTCGGTTCACTGCGCCATCGGTAACGTCGAAATGGGTCAGGGCGCCAGAACTGTATTGGCACAGATTGCTGCTGACGCTCTCGGCGCTCCGTTCGATCTCGTCAACGTCGTCGAAACCGACACCAACATGGTGCCCGATTCAGGCCCGACTGTGGCCAGCCGCACGACTTTCATGTCAGGCAACTCTCTGATGCTGGCTGCCGCCGAGTTAAGGCCGCGCCTGCTGCAGGTGGCCGCCGACATGCTTGGGGCCTCGTCGACCGCTGAAGTTGAATTGATCGACGGGCAGGCATTTCTCATAAAAGACCCGAAAGGCAAGCAGATCGGCTTCAAGGAACTGGCTGCCAAGCTTTACGCTTACCGCTTGATGCCGAGCGCTTTCGGCTGGTTCATCGCACCCGATTCCTCTTACGATAAAGAAACTGGCCAGGGCAATGCCTATTTCGTTTACAGCTACTGCACGAATATCGCCGAGGTCGAAGTCGACATGGAAACCGGCGAATTCAAGGTAATTCGCATAACTTCGGCCCATGACATGGGTAAAGCCATCAACCCGCAGCAGGTCGAAGGGCAGATCGAAGGCGGCACACTGCAGGGGCTCGGCTACGCAACCATGGAAGAAATCCGCCATGATGCCAACGGGCGCATGCTGAACAATGCCTTTGCGACCTACATTCTGCCGACCACTGAAGACACGCCCGAAATCGACCCGATCATCGTCGAGCACCCCTATGACCGCGGCCCTTATGGCGCCAAAGGTTTCGGGGAAGTGCCGCTGATGGGCGTAGCCCCGGCCATTTCGAATGCGATTTACAATGCCACCGGCGTCAGAATCCGCCGCCTGCCGATCAAGCCCGAAAAAATACTCGGTCTCGAAGACTGAATTGAGACTATTCAAGCATGCCAGAAGTAAATATTGCAGCTTCAGTACAGCAGACACGGGCTCCTATTGAATGGAACCGGATCGCGGCGCTGGTCGCCACCGTCGCGGTTCTGTTTTTCTTTACCCGTTCAGCGCCTTTCCCGGCACAAACATTCTGGGATCTGACGCTGGCGCGCGATTTCGACCTGTCGCTCGGCTGGGTTTTCTTTCCTGAGTCGATCGCGCTGACGATTGCCGATTCGAGCGCCTCGCTGCTCGGATTGAAAGCAATATTTCATATAGCCTATTTTCTGCTGTGCTGCATACTCTGCACCTGGGTTTTCAAGAGCCGCGAAATACTGCCGGGCATAATTTTTCTGGCGGTATTCGCCCTGTCGATGCAGGCGTTTTTAAGTCTACGCATGCTTCTGACCCTGATTTTTGTAGCCGGAACCATTACTATTCTCGACAACAACCGGCTGAAGAATCATTTCGGTCTGGTGTTGATTCCGATTACTGCTGCAGCGAGCGGGCTCGGTCTCAACAGCTGGCTGCTGGTAGCACTGGTCGCCTGCCACGCTTTTTACAACGATCACTACAGCCCGACTCTGGCTCTCTGCGCGCTGATCGGGCTGTTGTTTTTCCCTGAAGGGGCGGCGAGCTCGGTTGATACAAGTTCAGTTTTATCATGGAATTTTATGCCCGAAAACGACATGCAGATAATGTATCTGCTGGCAGGCATCTTTCTGCTGATCACTCTTGCGATGCTGGGGCGACTGGCGCACGAAGACATGCCCAATCTGTTCTTCTACGCCATCACCGGTTTCATAGCCCTGATAAACCCGGCGGCCCTGCCGATTTTTGTGCTGATGGGACTGACCATTCTGCTCAAATGTTTTTCAGAAATTGAGCCGTTGCCGCTCAATTACCATCTGGTCGGCATTATCTTTCTGACAGCCATTGTGCATCTTTTTCTATTCGTGAACCCGTTTGGTTTCAAGCTCAATCCGACGGTGCGCGGGCAGCTGGGAAAAAATCTTTCACCACTGCTCGAAGGCTATGTCGAGGAACAGACGATTCTGAACCACGAAATCGGTGAGCTGGCCTGGAAAGGCCTGGTATCAGTAAGTCAGGATGACCTAAGACGCATAGCACTGATAAAAGAATGGAAGCTGTACCGCAACGGCAGCGGTGAATTCGACCTGCGCCCGCAGCAACAGGCGGTCGCTGCTCAGCCAGAGGCGGCTGAAACTACCGTCGACTTTTAAAACTACCGGTTACAGTTCAAAACAAACGGCCCGTATCACAAGTGGATACGGGCCGTCTGTTTTGAGACGATCAGATCAGGGGGCGCAGCCACTGCAGCTTGCGCAGTCGGTTCATCTTTTTAACGGTTTCGCTCTTCACGTGATCTTCGGGGCCGACTTTTTTAACAATTCGGCCTTCGCTGTCGCGTTCGAGGCGGTATTCGATGATGTTCTTCTTCATCAGGTTGAAAATGCGGTTGCGGGTCATCTGAGCGAAAGGTTTGTCGTGAATTGCGGCGACGACTTCGGAGTTGACCTGTTCGCTGAGGGGGTCCATGTTGTAGGAGCCAACGATGGTTACCAGACCGTCGAATACGAAGATCTTGGCATGCAGGCGCTCATTCTGGCTCGGAGCGACAAACAGGCGCGCGGTCGGCATGTCGGTCAGCATTCTTTCCCAGTCGTTCATCAAAAAGGCCTGCGGAAACAGTGAGTCAGTCGATTCAGCACTGTTGGTATGAAAAACGATTTTAACGCCGCGCTGAGCAGCGCGCTTGAGAGCGGCTTCGACCTCGGTGGTGATTACCAGATAAGGATTCTGCATGATGACTTCGCTGCGGCAGGCTTCGATCATCTTGAGGATCGAGGGGGTAATACCGTTGAGCGGGCCGCAGTAGGAGTGTTTGTCAAGAATCTTGACCGGTTTCTGGCGTTCACCTCTGAACAGGTCGAAAGCGGCGTATGAGCTGATGCCCTTGAACAACGAAATTTCTTTATTCATTTCGACGAGGGCTTCTTCGAGATCTTTGGAGAGATTCAGTTTTGCGGGGTCAAACAGGCCACGACCCTGCATGTAGCGGCTCATGACGCGATAAGCCAGATCGACCTTTGCCAGCTGGTTTTTGAAGTTTACGGCGTCAGCCTTGACCACAGAATTTTTCAGGTAGTTCCATTCGTCGTCGAATGCAGCTTTAAGCTGTTTTGCAACATGTTCGCCCTGCATGAGAACGTCGGCGTCGTTGTAAACGATGTCATTTTCGCCGTTCTGGGCGAAGTAGTCGGCACCGATGTTGCGGCCGCCGATAATGGTGGTCATACCGTCGCAGATGATGATTTTGTCATGGTTTGAAGCCACGACTTTTTTGAAATCAGTGAAGGCAGAGAGCAGAGATTTGCTGACCGAATTGTAAAGCTTGATCTGAACATTGGGGAAAGCGGCCAGTTCTTCGATCTTGTCGGGCATCTTGCTCATGTAAGGCATGCGGTAGACGCGACCGTCGATCATCAGGCGGATTTTCACGCCGAGACGGGCTTTTTTAAGCAGCAGGCCGATGAAGGCCTGACCGAAAATATCTTTATCAACGATGTAATACGTGCAATCAATGGTGTCGCGGGCTTCTTCGATCATTTTCCAGCGAGAATACCAGGCTTCGTCGTTAGCGGTTATCAGGCGCACCCGGGTCGGTTCGTAGCGGCCGCCAACCTTGATGGTGTTGAACACATCTGACAGACTGCTGTTATCAGGAACCGGACGGTAAGGTACACTGGCGTAAACAGCAGAACAAAGCAGACAAAGCATCAGACCAACAAATAAAACTGACCTGAAAATATTTTTCATATGGTTCTCCGCGTCGAGATTCTTTTAATTTTAATTTTTTTCCCCCCATGTAGCAAGTAGCTGTACAACCTTTTTGCTGTTAAAATTGAAATCTGCCTGGGAAATGCTGATATTCCAAATAAATCGCTGCTTACTACAGGGCAGGCAAAGTGAAGGTAAAATTTTCGACATTGAAAGGATTGCCATGAACAACGATCTTCAGACCACTGAAAATACACAGGAAGCGGCGACCGAAGCTCTCGAAATCGACCCGTTAAAAATGCAGGCCTTCTAAAATGAACTTGAAGGGCAGCAGAATCTGCCGATGGCTCTTGTTGCCGGCCTGGCTTCGGCAGTCGTCGGTGCGACCATCTGGGCCGGTGTTACAGTTCTCACCAAACACCAGATTGGCTGGATGGCAATTGCGGTTGGTGTTCTGGTCGGATTCTCAGTCGGCAAAGCCGGCAGAGGCATCTCGCAGACATTCGGCCTGCTCGGTGGTTTTTTTGCTTTTCTGGGCTGCGCGATCGGCAATCTTCTCTCAGTCTGTGGTTTCATCGCCATTCAAGAATCGCTGCCGTTTTTAGAAATGGCGGTTGATCTGCTCTCGCAGCCCTCCATTGCCTTCCAGGTCATGAAAGCGACTTTCAACCCCATGGATGTTCTTTTTTACGCACTGGCAATTTATGAAGGTTACAATTTTTCCTTCAGACAGATTACCGAGCAGGAACTGGCAAGCCTGGTCGTCGACCGCCCCTGACAATCAGGAAATATCGAGACTCACTCTGTCAGGTTGATGCCGTGAGCGGCCAACTCAGAGGTGAAAGTCTTCCCTGAAACCGGCAGCGTTCGTATGCGCAGAGTAAGAATGCGCAACTGTTCTGCTGTTTCTGTTGGAATCTTGCAAAAATCCTTTTCGGTGCAAACCAGGCGTAGATTGCTCTGCGCAGCTTTTGTGGCAAGAGTCTGCAGCTCTGCGGCAGTGAAACGGTGATGGTCTCTGAATTCGGCAGTTTCAGTAAGGTTCAGACCAAGACTGCTAAGCTGACTGTAAAAACCCGCCGGGCGCCCGATCGCCGAAAAGGCAAAAAACCTGTCTTCTTTTTTGGCGTCGATTCTGCTGCCACACCAGTTATACAGACCGTCGCACAGGGTTTGTACTCTGATTACCGGCACTTTCGGCGCCTGCTGTTTCAGCCAGCACAGCCATTCTGCCTGCTTTTCTGCCGAAGCGGTTTCGCACCTGGTCAGCAGAATTGCCTGTGCCTGCTGCAGACGCCAGGCCGGCTCACGCAGGCGGCCTGCAGGTATCAACTGCGCCTCAGAAAAATCAGCCATCGCGTCAAAAAGCACCAGATCAACGCTTTTCTGCAGCCGGCGATATTGAAAACCATCGTCAAGAAGCATCAGTTCTGGCTTAAAACGTTTTTCTGCGATTATCGCCGCATGGTGGCGGTTCTTGCCAAGAAAAACCGGAACCTCAGGAAATCTGGAGTTAAGAAGCAGCGCTTCGTCGGTCAATTCAGGCGGGTGCGGACCCCTGCCCTGCAGATGGTAAAAACTTCGTTCCCAGGGGCTGCGGTAACCGCGAGAAAGCACGCAGCAGCGATGCTGCTTTAACTCTGCAAGCAGCTCGAACAACACCGGGGTCTTACCGGTGCCACCCATACTCAGGTTGCCAACCGAGATTACACGTGCCTGCGGGCGGTATTTAAGAAAATCGAAGGTCGCAAAGAAAATTCGTTCGGCAGCAGTCAGGCAGCCATAGATCTTTGTCAGTAATTTAAGCATCATCAACCCTGCGCCAGCATGCTCTCAAAAGCTGCCCGCATTTTCTGCAGCCTTGCTTCGTTTTCGGTGCAGAAACCCGGGCGGGCCTGACGAAAATCGGCGACCTGGTTCTGCTGCAGAATTTGAATCCCGGCGTCGGTGGCCAGTTCCATGACCTTGGTGTCGTATGCGGCAAGTTTAACCGGCAGGCCGGCTCTGATCATTGCAAGACCGGCATGATAACGCATCGCCAGGCCGTGTGAAAGATTATTGCAGGCTTCGGCAAATTCAGAGAATGAAGTCGGTCTGACAATCGATGCGCCCGGAGCCAGCTGTCTGATTGCCGTCATGTCATCGCGACGCGCAGCCAGGCCAATAATCTGGCGTTCATTGTGGCGAAGCTGATGCGCCACAAGATCGGTAAAATTGCCTGATTTCCAGGGTCTGAGATTCAAACCGAGCGGGCCATTCTGTCTTGGCTCGGCCTGCCACCTGACCGGGAAAATCCACGACCAGTCAGCGCCGAATTCAGCCTTTGTCGGTCCAAGCTCGTCAAACAGCTTTATCGACTCGAGGTCACGCAACCAGGCATGGCTGACACGGCGAAGAGCTCTGCTGACGATGGTGCGGGCCCAACGACTGCGCAGCGGGCCAACCCCGGCGCCCCAGAGCGAAGTTTTGCAACCCATGGCGGCAGCGGCGATCAGACGCAGAGCAAACCAGGTTACCCCTTCAAATGACCAGTCCTGAAGGATGCCGCCAGAAAACACGGCATGACGGCTTTCGGCGGCCGCCTGCAGATATGCCGGCCATGAAGCCAGGCCACGGCGACGCACCGGTGCAGCCGGCCCCTGCGCCAGCGAGCCACTGGTAACTGTGGCACTGCTGCCGGCGGGCAGACAGCTGCAGATTGCCTGCAGAATCGTTTCGTCGCCGAGGTTTCCTTCACCAAAAAAGCCGGTAATGAGAATTTTCATAGGCGATATACTGACTTAAATTGCCTGCAACGTCAAGTAACCCGCAAATGGAGATTGCACAAAATGCCTTCGCCCCTTATGGACGAGATTCCAGCCTATACTCTCCGGGGCATAAACGGGGAATGACGCAATTTAACGCGATTGCCCCGGCAATCCGCAAAAGTTACAGCAGGCGGGAAAGGATTGGGGCGAGCCTTTCTTTCCAGACGGGTATGGGCCCGGTGAAGGGTTGCGGTGCAGAACGGTGTTCTTTGAGAGCTGCTACAGCGGCAGCGGGATTTGCGACAAAACGGCTGATCATTGGATTACCGTGCAGAGAAGCCAGGTCTGGCGACCAGACTTCAAGACCGCAGGCAGCGTATTCATAAGCCTTGATCGGATCGACGCCCTTGATCAGAGGCAGATCACGAAATGGTATCAGGCCAATATGGCAGTTAACCAGAAGCTGCATCAGGTCTTTGTGATTGAGATGCCCGTGATTTTTAACATTCGGCAGCTGCAGCAGGTCGAAGAACGTCTTGCCACGGCCGGTGCCGGCGATGTGCAGTTCGATACCGTCAAGACTGGCAAGCATCTTGAGCCAGTCGCAATCAACCCATTCGTAGTGGGCACCTGACGAAACCAGTCTGATCGCAGACTGAGCAGAATCATCGATTTTATTGGGCATGAATTGGCTGCTATCCGCGATTACCCGCCTCTGGGCAAGAAAATCTTCTGAGCAGGCATTTGGCGCAAAAACGACCCTGTCGCGGCTGCAAGAGATTGATTCGGCAAGAAAAGGATGTGAAACACTTATCAGATCAGCCCTTTTTTCGATCTCGGTTTCATAACGTCGCCATACGGAATTTTTCTGCCCGGGAAAGCTGCCATGCAGGTCACAGCGGTCATAGAGAATACGGCCCCATGATGATTCTGTAAGAGCGGCCAGCGAAGGCTCGGCAAGCCAGAGAATCGTCTGTGAAAACCTGCAATCAAGCTGCTTTTTTAACAATTTTGCAGCAAGCCGGCAGACAATTCTTTGCAAAGCCGGAACAGACGAAGCTTTAAACGGCACTCTGAGTTTTACAACCGTCAGACGGTCAACAATATTCTCGGCTACTGCTGACCAGCCCGGACTGATAAGGGGCTCGACGAAAAAAACTTGAAAGCCCAGCGCCGCGAGTTCGCGGGCAAAAGCCTGGTGGCGTTGCTGCAGCCGCGAAAATATTACCGGCGCCACGAAAATCACTGTTGATAAAGAAACAGGGGGGTTCAGGAGCAAGCTCTCAACTCCTGACGCAGCAGGTCTTCGAATTGATCGACCATGCCTTCATAGTCGTTGATCGCCGCAAAACGGTCAATAGCAGCCTGGCTCAGGCGAGAATAGACCTCAGGCATGGCGATCTTTTTAAAAGCCTGCACCAGAGCATCAGCGTCACCTGGTTTGATCAGCAGACCGTTTTCGTCGTTTCTGATGATTTCGGGGATCCCGCCGATGTCAGTGGCAATGCAGGGAATTCCGAAACGCATGGTTTCAAGAAGGCTGAGCGGTATGCCTTCGCCAAGCGATGGCAGCAGAGCAACATCGATTTCGGAGTAATAACGGTCGGGCTGCGGAACAAAGCCGTAAAAGGTGACCATCCCGGTTAAATGCAGCTTGCTGCACAGCTTCTCAAGGGCTTCGCGTTCAGGTCCATCGCCAAAAATATGGATTCTGTCGACACCACAACGATCAGCCTCACCGGCAATGGTTTCAAGGGCCCATCTATGCCCCTTGTTGGCGTGAAGTTTGGCGGTTATCGCAACCTGAAGTTTCTTTTTGGGCGATTTCCGTGGTGAAAGCGCCGACCCGGCAATGGCATTTTTGATTACACAGAGATTGCGCGGGCTGGCTCCCTGATCGAGCAGGTGATCGCAGACCGCCTGTGAAACAGCAATCTGCCTGGTGCTGTATTGATAGTAAACTTTCTGGTTAAGACCATGCACATGCGAAACAACCGGCACACCTGTCAGTCGGCCGAGTATGCCTGAAATCAGACTGGCACGGTTAAGATGCGAACTGACGATTTGTGGCCGCAGAGCTCTGAGGTCGTGCAGCAGTCGGGCCATAAAGAAAAAGCCGCCAGCCGACATTTCGCTGGTCGAGTATTCAATACCGGCCGATGCGAAGGCTTCGCTGAGTGGCGCACCAGCGCAGGTCGCCGAGACGCGCCAGCCTCTTTCCATGAGACTTTTCATCAAACCAAGCGCCAGACGTTCGCCACCGCCAAGTTCGCCCGATGAAACTGCAAAATGCGCGTGTGGTTGCCTGTTGAGCATCCGCGAAAAAATTTCAAGATGCTTTTCGATGCCGGTCTGTCGGTTAAACGAGGTTTCGACACGACAGCGACCTTTTTCGCCGGCCGACTTGCGAAAACCAGGCGAGCTGGCAAGTTTTTCGAGGCAATCGGTGAGCTCGTTCAGACGCTCGGGAGCAAACAGCAGACCAGTCTGGCCATGCTCGACAAGCTCTGGAATGCCCCCCACTCTGGCACCGACAATCGGCAGAGCCCTTTCCATGGCTTCACAGACATGAATACCAAAGGCTTCCTGGCGGGAAGGGGCGACGAAAATATCAAGGCCGTCGAGAAATGCGCGCTGGTCGCTTACCTGGCCGGCGAAAAAGCACTGCCTGCTGACATCGAGCTTTGCCGCCAGCGCCTCAAGTTCGGCCCGATGTCGGCCTTCGCCGCCGATTATCAGCGAAAATGGCACAGAACGTTTTTTCAGTTCAGCGCAGGCCTCGATCAGACGATCGATGCCTTTCACCGGGTGCAGGCGGGAAAGAGTTCCGATTCGCACTGGCCCGGCAGCAATGGCGCTGACGCCCGGGGGCCTGATGTTAACGCCCGGGTAAATAACGCTGCATTCATCAGAACGCAGTTTTCGGATATTGCCGCGATACCAGTCACGCAAAAAGCGACTCGGAAAGATAATATAGTCTGACAGGCGACTCAAAAGCTTTTCAATATGATGAAAAGTCCTGGTTTCATAGCCATGGACCGATGTGACAAGTCGGGTTGCAGGAGAAAAAAGACAGGCAATACGTGCCCAGAAACTGGCTCTGAACAGATGTGAGTGAACAATATCCGGTCTGAAAGCGCGCAGCAGCATTAAGATGCGAAAAAAAGCCGGCAGATCAAGCATTTTTTCGCCAAGCAGGTGAACTTTGAAACCCTCATTGCGAAGAACTTCGCCAAGGGGACCATCACGAAAGCAGGCAATCTCGACTTCATGCCCTTCTTCTCTGGCCCGGCGAGCCAGGTCAAGCACCACAAACTGTGCACCACCGAGAGTCAGGGCATTGATGATTTTGAAAATTTTCATTTTTTCAGGTCAGAATGGGGTATTGACGCCGAGAATTTTTCGTTGAGACTGACAAATTCAGCCTCTGCAGCTGTCAGCGTCATGCGCAGCGTTGCAGCCTTAAAAACATTGACCTGGGTAGATAATACCCTGATCTGCTCGGCCCAGGCCACCATATTTGCTGCAAGAAACTTTTCATTTTCGCCCACCAGTGTCTGAAGCGCCTTACAGCTGTTGATAAGCAGCTGGGCGTTTTCTTTCAGAAGGTCGTGATTCTGATCAAACAGTGCGCTCCAGAGACCATCGAAGCTGTGGGTAAAATCGAGAAGCACTCTGGCTCTGTCAGTTTTCGGCATCGCTTCAAAAAGAAACGACAGGCGGCGTGAAAAGCGCAGCATTTCGTCATGGGCACGCACCGGGTCGACATCCAGCTGGCGGCGGATTTCGCCGATAATGCGGCCAAGATCACTGAATTTGCTGCCCCAGGCAGGGTCAAGCTTTCCCCATTCGGGCGGAAACTGGTTGAAGGCACTCGAAAAATCAACCCAGCGTGACATCAGCTCGAAAAGATACTTTTCGGCTTTTTTTTCTTCGGTATAATTTTCTCCCAGATTTCTGATGGCCTGGGCAAGACCGGTTATACCTTCGCTGAAAGCATCAGTTTTACTGGTTCCGGCAATGATCGAGAACAGATTGACGTCACAGGCACGCGCCGGTGGCACCAAAAGCAGCAGACACGCAAGAATGACCAGTAAAATTGTCTTTCGCACTGCTGTTCCTCCGAATGAATAAAATGCCTTCGCTCTCTATTTTAGCACTGAATCGACAAAATTCGAAGCTGCTGTTTTGCAGCCATGGCAATCGCACTGAATTCCTGAATTCCGTGCCAAAGTAAGTAATGGCAGCTCTTCGATCCGGCCGATGCCGACTCAGGACTGGAAAAAGCCAGCCCATTCAAATGTGACAGCAGACTGATTTTCTTTTCAGCTGGTCTGGTCTGTGGCTGTTTTTGTATTCGAAAGGGTTTCGGGCTGGGCAGCGCATTCCTGCAGGTTGGCCCGGGCGATAATCAGCCGGGTGATCAGCCAGGCTATCAGGGCACCAAACAACCAGCCGGCAGCGACATCGAGAGGAAAATGCACACCGACGTAAATTCTTGAATAGCCCACGAGAAATGCCAGTATCAGCAAAGGCAACCCGGCTTTGAAGCCACAGATCATAAGGGTGACGACGGCGAATGCCGCCGTGTTGGCTGAATGATTCGAAGGAAACGACTTGCTGGTTTTAACCGGCAACAACAGCCGGCAACGAAAGTTGTCAGTCTGTTCGAGCGAGCAGGGACGGGTTCTTCCGACTGCTTTCTTGACAACGCGGGCGCAGAAAAGGTCAGTGCCACCCACCGACAGCAGCAGCGCCAGCGCCAGCACCCGCAGGCGTTTTCCCCCGCGGCAGATCATGAGAAACCATGCTAAAAGCACGAATGGCAGCCAGGTTTTGGCATCGGTGATGAACGGCATGAACCAGTCGAGAAAGCCGTTGGTGAGGTCACCGTTCAGAAGCATGAACAGGCGATGGTCGAGGGCAATCAATGAATTGAGCATCAGTATTCAGTGTGAATCATTTCGAGATTTTCGAAACGGGCGAAATTCTCGTTGAAGGCCAGCTGAACCGCGCCAACCGGGCCGTTGCGCTGTTTGGCGATAATTACTTCGCCTTTGCCCTTGCTCTCTTCTTTTTTGTTGTAATACCAGTCGCGGTAAAGAAACATGACCACGTCGGCATCCTGCTCGATGGCGCCAGATTCGCGCAGGTCAGAAAGCATCGGGCGGCGGTCGGTGCGCGACTCAACAGCACGCGAAAGCTGAGACAGACAGATGACAGGCACTTCAAGTTCACGGGCCAGGCCCTTGAGACTGCGGGAAATGGCCGATACTTCCTGCTGGCGGCTCTCGGGCTTTTCGCTGCCTGACCATGCGATCAGCTGCAGATAGTCGATGATAATCATGCCGATCTTTTCCTGGGTGAAGGCGCGGCGGGCTTTGCTGCGAATTTCGAGCAGGCTGGCATTCGGCATGTCGTCGATGAGAATCGGTGTGTCTTCGAGAACACCGGCCGCAAGCGAGAGTTTCATCCAGTCTTCATCGCCAAGATAGCCGCGCCGCACTTTTGAGCCGTCAATTCTTGCCTCAGAGCACAAAAGACGCGTAACCAGCTGCTGATGGTTCATTTCAAGAGAAAAGAACATGACCGGAGTTCGTGAATGGTAGGCGGCGTACTGAGCAATATTAAGACAAAAGGCGGTTTTACCCATTGACGGGCGGGCCGCGAGAATAATCAGGTCAGACTTCTGAAAGCCGGCAGTATACTCATCAAGATCGGTAAAACCACTTGGAACACCGGTTACCGCCTGCTTGTTCTCATACAGACTTTCGAGATAGCTGAAAGTGGGCTTTACAAGGTCCTTAACCCGCATATATGGCCGGGTAACCTTGAACTGGCTAAGCTGCAACACTTTCTGTTCGGCAGCATCAAGCAGTTGTTCGGCCTGGGCCTGGGGGTCGTAAGCACTGGTCGAGATTTCACCCGATACCGAAATCAGGCTGCGTAACATCGACTTTTCTTTGACGATGCGGGCATAGTGCTCGGCATTGCGTGCCGTTGGCACAACATTGAGCAACTGCGAAAGGTAACTGACGCCGCCGATTTCGGCGAGGCGTTCCTTGCTGCGCAGTTCTTCCTGCAGGGTGATCAGGTCGCAGGGGCGCTGAGCATTGAAAAGGTCGACGAGCGCCTGAAAAATATGGCGATGGCTGGTCTGGTAGAAATCAACGGCCTCAACGATTTCGAGGGCGGCAACAACGGCGTCTTCACTTAACATCATCGAGCCGATAAGGCTCTGTTCTGCTTCAAGACTGTGTGGCGGAACCTTGTGAAAAACGTCTGACATGTTAACCCTCCTGAGGTTTTCCGGTGGTCTGGTAAATACCAGAAAATTATACCTGCCCGCAAGTGACAAAATATGTCGTATCCAGGGAGAAAAATGCCCTGGTTATTAGCCGGGCTACCGGAACGATCGCAGAATAAAAAGTGTTCCGAAGACAGAAAAAGTAGTGAACGGCGCCAGGCCGCTCACTACCCTTCAGTTCAGAGAATTAGTCCTGCTGCTTTTCTTCGGCAGAAATGACCACTTTGAGGTGGGCTTTTACGTCGCCGGTAAAGCGGATGGTTACTGAATGTTCGCCGGTTTCCTTGATGTGATCGGCAACAACCAGTTTCTTGTCAATGTTGACGCCAGCCTGTTTGTTGATTTCTTCAGCAAGTTCGGTGCTGGTGACTGAACCGAAAAGGCGGCCTTTGTCGCCGGCTTTGCGGGTAAGTTTGAGAACCAGACCTTCGATTTTGCCGGCCATATCGACAAATGCCTGTTTTTCACGGGCAGCCTGTTTTTCCCATGAGTTTTTCATGAGATTCAGGTGGTTTCTGGCACCTTCAGTAGCGGGAATAGCATAGTTTCTCGGGAACAGGTAGTTGCGGGCGAAGCCTTCAGCGACCTTTTTGATTTCGCCTTTTCTGCCAACCCGGGGAACGGTATTGATCATCAGAACTTCCATTATCTTCCTCCTGGGGTATTATCAGTTAAAAATCGTCGTCAGAATCATCTGACGCCTGGAAAAGCGCTGGTTTCGGGGTTCTGAAGTCGGCCCAGACATCGATGATGCCGAACCAGACGACAGCCTGAGTGAAGACCAGAGCCATGCATGACAGGCCAACTCTTGCGAACGGGCCCAGCTTGTACTTTTCGAACATGAAGAAAATCAGCGATAACCCGGCGATGTAATACATGATACTGCTGACCGCGAGACAGTTGGCCCCGACGGTGCGGGCAAAACCATACATCGGCATTGTTTCATCAGCGCCGACGACATAGAAAAGCAGCCAGCCACCAAGAAAAAGCCAGATCAGATGCCAGTCAAAGCGCCAGTCGGTGAAAGGCGGCATGGTAGCGATCTGAAAGCCGAATCTGGGGGCAAGGCGCACCGCCCCGGCATAGAAAATGCCGAGAGTCAGCAGATGCCAGACAAACAGGAAAGTTGCCGGAATCAGAAGCACTGTGTAGTCAAAGACTTCACGGATATTCTCGCGAATCAGTTCGACTGATTCCTGCGATTCCTGGCCCTTTTCCTGGATTTTATCGAGCTGTTTTTCAACTACCGCAATCTGACTGGCGAACTGTTCGCGCACCGGCAGCAGACCATCAGAACTGCTGACCTGGTTGGTTACGGCCCACATTCCGGTTGAGAACAGCGTAGCTGACAATAAAGCCAGACACATTGCCCGCAGCGGCGCAAGGCCGACCTTGACCGCACCATAGAGAAATGCCGCAGGCATGAGAATGAGCGGCATAAGCATTATGGCAGCCGAAGGCGTCGCGACCAGACTGGTGAGGGTCATGGTCAGTGCTGAATAGAGCAGAAACCACAGGCCTCCCCAGGCCAGAATTACCAGAAATGCCGGCAAAGCGGCAACCGAGAGCACCAGCGCACCGATAAGAGGCATCTGGGTGGCGGCAACAAAGCCTGCCATAGTGATAATCACCATGACGGCCAGGCCCAGAGTTCTTATGGCAGTTGGATTACTCATTTGCGGTATTCTTCAATATCGGATCAGACGTTGGCGAACGGCAGCAGAGCCATGTTGCGGGCGCGCTTGATAGCAGTGGTAAGGTGCTTCTGGTGCGCGGTGCAGGTGCCGGTCGATCTGCGGCTGGTGATTTTGCCGCGATCGTTGATATATCTTCTCAGGCGGGAGATATCTTTATAGTCGATGAAAGAAACTTTGTCTTTGCAGAAATGACAGACTTTTCTGTGTCTGTGTCTTTTAAATTCAGCCATTTTTTTCCTCCGTTGGAATGCTGGTTAAAGAATTATAGCCCGTTCTCAGAACGGAACTGCGTCATCGTCGCCGCCCATGGGACCGCTGAAATCAGCGCTGAAGCCGGGGTCATTGCCACCTTCTTCAGCGGCATCGCCGCGGCCGCCACCGAGAAACTGAACGTTATCGGCAACGATTTCTGTTACGGTGCGTTTTTGACCTTCCTGGGTCTCGTAGCTGCGGTTCTGCAACCTGCCTTCAACGAGAACCGGGCGGCCCTTGGTAAGAAATTTTGCGCAGTTTTCGCCAGTTTTGCCCCAGACGATGATGTTAAAATAGCTTGTTTCTTTTTTAAAATCGCCGTCGTTGCCCTTGTAGGTGCGGTTTACGGCAATGCTGAAATTGGCGACCGAAGTGCCCTGGGCAGTATGCCGTAATTCGGGGTCTCTGGTGAGATTACCGAGCAAAAAGACTTTATTGAGATTGCCAGCCATGCTAAACCCGGCTTACTGACCGCGAACGGTGGTCATGAAGCGAAGAATCGTCTGATTGATCAGATAAGTTCTTTCGAGTTCTCTAAGGGCATCGCCGGTAGCCTGGAAATTCACGAGAACGTAGTTGCCTTCAATGTGTTTTTCCACGGGGTAAGCGAGGGGGCGCCTGCCCCATCTGTCGATCTTTTCGATCTGGCCACCGTTTTTGGTGATTGCATTTTCTACTTTGCCGATGAGAACATCAAGGGCTTCGGTTTCAATGCCGGGTTCGGTGAAGAACAAAGTTTCGTAAGGTTTCACTGAATGAAAACCTCCCTTCGGATAAGTTTCAGCCTCTGCCATATCAAAGACAGAAGCAGGGACGTACCCCGCAGTATATCACCATTTTTCAGGCAAAGCAACAGTTTTTCTGCCGCAGATGAAGTCAGATAGACACAGAGTAAAATACTGCGAATATGGCAAAATACGAGTCGGCTGCCCAAACTTGTATGATGTTTTTTGCGTCTTTGAAACAGCACCCGGCCGGTCAGGGGTCTTTCATTCACGCAAAGGCGCAAATTCATCAATAAAGGCCTGGAGAAGCGCCTTCTCACCTGGATGCCATACAAGTTGCCTGTCTTTGAACCCGTGCATGGCAAAAAACCAGATCAGCGGGTAAAAGAGGTGATTTTCAATCTTTCGCTGCCGGTCATCTGTGTCTCGAAGATCACTTCGGCTTTCAGACCTGGTATTTTGTCAGGAAGCGAAGGCATGTTCGATCTGGTGGTTTTATAATCAATCGCTTCGACAAAAATAAGGCGATTATAGGCGCAGATTTCCAGCATTTTATTGATTTTTGCGGCATTGGCCGTCAGATATCCAGGACCAATGGCGCTGTAACCGAGCGGAATATACATCGTCGGCCGCGGACAGACAAGAATGCTTTCTTCGCCGACGCTCAGCCGGCCCAGTTGTTGTCTCACCCACTTAAACTCGCGGTAGAGAGCAAGATTATTGGTGCCGCGACCGCCCGAAGCGACTGGCCAGCTGGTTATCAAAAAAAGAACAGCAACAGCAACAATTCCGGCCGACAGGCAGGAAGCAACCCCTGCAGATCGTTTTTGCAGATTAGCGATACGAACCGCCGCTGAAATTGCAAGAAAAACCAGACATGGCAACATGATGACAACAAGGCGCGCAGTATAAGGATTCATCGGGTTACCCTGGGTATAAAAAAGTCTGATCAGCAGGTGCAGAAGAAAAAATACGCCAGCGCTGATCTCAAATAGTTTCATTCGAACATTGCCCTTGTCCAGATTCATCTCTTTCAATCTCAGCAACAGCCCAACGACAGCCACAGCAAGGATTATCGGTCCGACAAAACCAGAAAACTCTGTTAGAGTAAAGTATTTAAGCCAGCCACCCGCATTTGGCATAAAATTCGCAGCGGTAAAAGCATCGTCAAGATTCTGAACCTGAAAGCTGCCGGTGTTGAAAGTAAGCCTTCTCAGCCAGAATGCAGGAACAATCAGAAGCGGAAACGCCCACACAAGCAGGTGCCAGACGGGTTCTGAATTGTCTGCTCTGCACTGCCCTGCCACAAAAGAACTTTGAAGAAAAAGAATCAGCGGCACAAAGCAGACAAAACCGATGATCGACTCATAACGCGAAAAAGCCAGAAGCAGGAGCACAGAGATTACCGGCGCGACTCCAACACGGCCTTCGACCATTTTTGCAACCATAAGCAATAACAACAGGACCAAAGCCAGGTTATATATTTCGAACCCGGCCGAACAAGCTGACTGCACAAAGGCAGGAAAAGCTGTCAGAAGCAGCATTGCCGCCCAACCCCACACATTACCAGCATAACCGGTCACCAGAAAATACATCAGAACGAGTGACAGCCATGCCAGACCAAGATTTAGAATAAAAGCGTTGCCAGGCCGGTAACCGGTGATTCCGTGAACCAGTGAAAGCAGAAACGGGTATCCTGGCGGGCGCATCTCGGTTTTATAAGTCAGACCTTCAAACATGCCGTGATAATAGAAAAGACCTTCAAGCGGCAGACGGGTTTTCAAGCCCCTGTGCATCTCAAACGAGACCCCGAGAAGGTTTGTCTCATCAGCAAGAATTCTAAAATCTGGCGGGCTCAACAGAACCGCGCAACAAACCAGAAGCAAAGCCCCAATAAACACGGCCCTGTGTCGCGAAAACCATTCAAACCAGACGATCTGTCTCGCGGCAACGCAGAACGAAGCAACCACAGACACCGTTATTGCCAGCATAAAAAACCATGCAAGATTCTGGTAATAAAACTCTGTCGCCGCGATTTCGGGCATAAACCCGGCAAACAGGGCAACTATCGAAGCGATCACCAGCACAGCAATTTTTCTTTGCATGTTATTCTCTCTACTCTGGCATGTGTTTTGAGATGCGCAGTTTACGATTGATAGAAAGCTGTGATTCATAGAGGGTTTCGAGGGCAAAATCAGAATTAACCTCTGAGTTATCGACGCATCTGCCCGTGTCGGTTTCGATCTTCTGAACCACGATCAGATAGCGCCAGGTGCGGTTTTTAAGATCCTGCTTTACCTGGTCGGCAGAGGCATTCAGATGCCCGATGGTAAAAGTGTTGTAACGCAGTGGTGTCATGGCATTCGACTGCTCGGTAACCACAATGTAGTCTTTACGATCAGGAAAATTACGTTCTAAAAACTCGCGCACCGTCTTGAATTCACGATAAAAAAGGATGTCTCTGACTGCCAGGTTTTGCCCCGCTGCCGGCCAGCCATGCAGCAGAACAAGCACCGCCATGATGGCTGCCCAAGAGCGGTTCCAGTTGAACATAACCGTCAGGCGCCGCAACAGATAAACCGCAAGAAAAACCAGCGCCGGTAAAAAGACAATGCCCAGACGCGAAGTGTATTGCAGAGTCATGTCGCCCCAATAGTAGGCAAAGCGTGCAACAGCATGCAGTATGAACAGCCACGCTCCAGCCAGCAGGAAAAGGCTGTCAGCGCGGTATGCCGACGCTGCCTGCTGCTCTTTCGACGCTTCGCGATGACGCGCCTGCCAGTCGAAGAAAACCCATACAAAACCGGCAACCGCGAGAAAAAATATCATCGGCACCATGCCGTATGCCCTCTCGCTGCCACTGAAAAATGGCAATGCCCGCCTGATGTTTTTAACAAAAAGATCCAGGCCAAAAGCCTGGTCGATGCTGCTGACCTGAAAAGCCTGCTGACTGAACGTCACCACCCGCAACCAGGCGACCGGGAGGAAAAGCAAGGGCAGAATGACAAGTCTCAGACTGAAACGACTGTATTCTCTGCCAGGCAGGCGCATAAGAATGACCGGCACCGCACAAAAAAGAGCAAGAACCGATTCATAACGCGTCTGCGCCAAAAGTGGCAGCAGCAGAAGCAAAGCTTCTGCGTTGCCAACTGTCGCATCTCTGATAAAACGATTGAGCAGCAGCAGAAACATCAGAACGAAAGCCAGATTGAAAACTTCGAAGCCGGCAGA
>ENA-UOWO01002791-UOWO01002791.1-activated-sludge-metagenome-genome-assembly--contig:-NODE-2791-length-21183-cov-6.349631_pt1 | contig 21183 bp, 23 predicted proteins | sample MGYA00238148_ERZ761564 | MGnify/ENA primary metagenome ERZ761564 (study PRJEB28885, sample SAMN05720194) | activated sludge metagenome | isolation source: Anaerobic digester | place: USA... | reverse complement strand
AACCCCTTCATCGGAAAGATCCCGCAAGAGCTTAAAAAGCTGCTCCTGCGACCATGCGGCAGCTCCAACATCCAGGGCGATCCGCCCACCCTTGAAGAAGCGTTCCTGGGTCTGGATGCGTGAGATCAACAAGTCCCGCTGTTGATACCAGGGCTTTTCAGGCAGGCTGATCAAAACCCCGCCCTTAATCCCGCGCACTGTTATTTCATCCATGATGGGCATCCTATGGTGTCGCTGGAGCATACTCGTTTTGCTGCAGCTCCTGATCAACTTGTTTCAGTTGGAAGTAGGCATCGATCGTGAATTTTGCAATAGGGGCAGCAACAGTCGAACCCTCATCGCCGTGGTAGACAAAGGCAGCGACAACGATTTCAGGATCATCATAAGGTGCATAGCCAACAAACCAGGCGTGCGCCGGCCATGATCCCGGAATACAAAGTCCCTCGCGGTTGGCCCAGTCATCACAGAACTCAGCAGTGCCCGTCTTACCGGCTATCTTCCAGGGATTATCCTGGAATTCAAACCAGGCTGTTCCATCATCCCGCGTCACCATCTCCATGCCCTGCTTAGCAAGGTCAATGACCGATTGTTCAACTACTTTGAGTTCATCGGTCCGATTGTTGCCTTCATAGGTGGCGATCATTGGATCCCTGGTAATATCCCAAAGGATCTCAGGTTCAGATTCATAGGTCACGTTGCCATCATAATCTGAAATTTTGTCGATAATAGTCAGTTTATAGTGCTTGCCATCATTCACGATCGTGTTGATAGAATTCAACACCTGGATCGGCGTCGCCAGCACATAACCCTGCCCGACTGCTGCCAGGTAAGTGTCACCAGTTGCCCAGTTTTCGCCGATATTCAATCGTTTCCAGGTGGGGTTCGGCAGCAATCCGTCCGCTTCACCAGGTAGTTCAAGCCCCGTCGTCTGACCGTAACCAAGCGCAGCGGCATATTCATCCATGCGCCAGATTCCCAGACCGCCCCCATCCACTTCGCCTTCATAGCCCCCACCCACCTTGTACCAATAGGTATTGCATGAATAAGCTATTCCATGCAAATAATCCACCTGACCATGCCCGGCGCGATCCCAACAGTAGTAGTTTTGCAGAGAACCTATGTCAGTCTCGTAGAATTGCTGGCGGAGTGTGATCATACCTGGGTCTTCGACGGTCTGATAGAGTGTGACTACATCTTCATTCAACACCCCAAGCGCAGACACCATCTTATAGACGGAGCCCGGCGGCAATTCGGAACTGATGGCTTTATTGAGCAAAGGTTTATGCTCATCAATACTAAGCTGCTCATAGTAGTCTGCGGGGATAAATGGAGACATGCGATTGTTATCATAGCTAGGGAAAGATACCATTGCCAGAATCTCGCCGGTCTTGGCATCCATCGCCACCACCACCCCCATGGTGCTCAGGATTTCATTCCGCCAGACCATATAGCGCTGATTCCAAAAATCAAGATAATTCACCAACGCGGCATGGGCTGCCTGCTGTAAGCGGTAGTCAATCGAGAGATACACGTTTTCGCCAGGAACAGGTTCCATTGGCTCCTCGATATCCCGCACAATCTCGCCGCCAACTGTCACCTCCACCACCCGCCTTCCATTGGCACCAGCGAGTACATCTTGCATCGAGTTTTCGATGCCCATATATCCGACTTTATCCCGTCCCGAAACAAAACCCAGTTCGGTATAGTAATCCAAAAGCACTTCAGGGATAGGTCCCAGAAAACCGACGATCTCCGCAGTCTGACTTCCAGTGGGATATTCACGGATCTCTTCGATCTCAACTTCGATGCCAGGCCAATTTGCAGCTTTTTCCTTGATGATCATGGCAGTTTGCTTGTCAATGTTGCACTTCAGTCGGGTCGCTTGGAACGGCCAAAGGCTGTCCGCAATCTCCACCACCTGTTCAATGCCCAGTGTGGTATAGCAAGGCGAGAAGGAACTGGCTGTCTGCTCGTTCACTTCTCCCTGGCTGACGGGAATGTCGATCAGAACGCTGAGCTGGTCAAAAATTTCGCGGGTTTTTCCCTCTGAGTCAGGCAACTCAGCTGGAGTGACAGTGATGTTATATTGCGCCACATTTCGGGCTAAAACAACACCATTCCGATCAAAGATCATCCCTCTTTCCGTTGGGATGCTGATCACCTGGGTGCGATTATCCTCGGCCTGCGCTTGATACTCACTACCCTTGACTATCTGATAGTTGAAAAGTTGAGCGATGTAATAAACAAACACAACCACAATGATCAGATAGATCCAGCGGAAACGCTTTAAATCGATTGTTGGTTTTTCAAATTTTCCATTATTCATACCTGGGCTCCTTGCGGATTCAGCCACACAGCCAATTCCCGCACCAATGCGTGTACTGGAATTGCCAGGAACATATTTAGAAACACCGATGGCAACATCACTCTCACCAGTGCTTCAGTGAAATTGAAGGGGATGCGCTGGATAAAAAGAACCGAGATGGAAAGAAAATGTGCAAGGATGGTCGCTCCGAAAGTGAGGAGAAACATCCCCAAAAGCGGAGTCTGCCAAACGCGTTGTTTAAGACTCAGGGAAACAAGATAAACCGCCATATAAACAACCATTGGCAGGAAAAAAGGTAAAGCTGATACTAACCCGACCACCCCACCCATGATCAGGACCAGAATCCAAAATCTTGAGTTTTTCTGGTGCAAACTTAGCGCAATAATCAGCAACAATACCAGGTCAGGACTGCCTGAGAGTATCATCCAACGACTAAAGACGCCATATTGCAGCATCATTGCGAGAACAAAACTCATTGCGTAAGCCAGGTAAACTAACACGGGATAGCCTCAGCCTCAGGGCACCAACGGAGCTATGTCGACAGCCTCGAAATTGGTAATGACCAGCACCGCGCTCAGCACTGAAAAATCGACAATCGGTTGAACAGATCCCGTCTGAAAGAGCGCGTTCTGATTGGACTGCATAGAAAAAACCTGACCCACAAAAATGTTCGGCGGATACGTCCCACCCAAACCAGATGTGAGAATGACCTCGCCAACATCTACCTGGGCATCGATAGGCACCATATCAAGACTAACCTCACCGGTAATGGAACCACCAACCTGTCCTTCCACATTCGCGGTTTTGAGGCGCACATTGACGGTTGAGCCGGCATCTGTGATCAACTGAACACGAGCGGCATCCGAAATTACAGCATCAATTCGACCAACCAAACCTTGCTGCGTGACAACAGGCATACCAAAACGAATGCCGTTATTGGAACCTTTATCAATGATGATGTATTGCAGGTACGGGCTTATCTCGCGCCCAATCACCGTAGCTGCCTCATACTCATGCTCCGGATTGTTGCGAGCAAAATCCAGCAAGGTGTAGAGGATTTCAGCCTGAGCCAGGTTTTCCTGCAATGCGATGATTTCGCTTTGGAGTTGAGCAACCTCGTTTCGCAGCGTGGTATTCTCCTCGCGTAAGGTTGCCATGTCGCGTGGGGAACCAAAGAAGTCGCTGAACGCCAGGTACCGTTCCGAGATCCAGCTCTGGGCAGAAATCAGTGGGCTGACAGAAACGCTGAAAATCGGCGTTAAATAGCCTGAGATTGCTAGAATCAGAACACCGGCAATCACGGTGACTAAAATCAGATTTCGTAGGTTTTTTGGAGTAAATAAATTTCGCATGTCGAATCTGGTCTATCCAGATCGCAAGGAATGATTAACCTTGCGTACTTGTGTAAGGATCCCGTTCGATGCCTACGAGTAAGTTTTCGTAAAGATCCAAATCGTCCAGCACCATGCCGCAACCGCGTGCCACGCAAGTCATTGGGTCTTCCGCCACCCACACTCTTACGCGTATCTCATTCGAAAGGCGCTCAGCCAAGCCCTGAAGCTGCGCTGTGCCACCCGCGAGGCATATGCCGTTGTCCATCAGATCCGAAAGGATTTCAGGCGGGGATTCATCCAACGCATCCTTAATAGTATCCACAATTACCTGGACCGAAGGTGAGAGTGCTTCGCGGATTTCGATTGATGAAATTTCAATCGCTTCTGGCAGACCTGTGATCAAATTGCGCCCACGGACATCAACCGTTTTCTCTTCTTTTAGTGGATAAGCTGAACCGATCGCGATTTTCACCTTTTCAGCCATCTGCTCGCCAATAAACAAGTTGTATTTACTGCGAACATACTCGATGATGTCCTGATCTAATTCGTCGCCTGCCACTCTCAATGAACGCGAGATGACAATACCTCCCGTGCTGATGACTGCCACTTCGGTGGTTCCCCCACCGATATCTACGACCATGTTGCCGGAATCTGAATCAATTGGCAGTCCAGCCCCAATTGCGGCTGCGGCAGGCTCAAGGATCATGTATGTTTCGCGGGCCCCGGCAGACATGGCGGCATCGTAAACCGCACGTTTCTCGACTTCTGTGGCGCCCGATGGAATACCAATGACAACCCGGGAATGCGGGAAAAGCACAATGCTGTTCTCGTGTGCTTTGCTGATGAAATATTCAAGCAGCGCCTGGGTAATGTCATATTCTGAGATGACACCATCGCGCAAAGGTCTGAGTGTGACCATGTTGGCTGGGGTACGCCCTACCATCGCTTTGGCAGCTGCACCGATTTTCAGCGGTTCACGGGTGCGCTTATCGATCGCCACCCACGAAGGTTCGTTAATGACAATGCCCTTGCCCCTTACATTGACCAATGTATTTGCTGTGCCAAGGTCAATCCCCAGGTCTTGTGAGAGCAACCCTAATAGCCATTTTATGGGGTTAAAGAAAGCCAATTTTTGTTCTCCGTCCAATATTCCTTGAGAATAATGCACGCAATTATAACATATCAGCCGAACTCTTGATTACGCGCAAACTGGCAGCCATTGAATGTTACAATACTTATTACCGCTAAGAAACTGGAGCAACCATGAATATTTCCTTCACCCTATTTCGCCTTCAGACCCAGGATACACTACGGATGAAAATGAACGCTCGCTTGAAGGAGATCGACCGCATCATCGCTGCTGACAAAGAAATCAGCCAGGCAAACGTCAGACTGATGGAAGCTCAGGCGATCAACAAATCTGCCGAATCCGTATTGAAGGACCTGGTAGCCCAAGTAAAAGAGAAAAAACTCAAGCGTGAGTTAACCCAGGCAAATCTCTTTTCTGGCAAGGTCCGCAACCCAAAGGAATTGCAGGATTTGCAAGCAGAAACGCATGCACTGGACCGAACAATCGCCAAACTCGAAGACGAACAACTGCAGGCGATGATGGCTCTCGAGGAGACAACCAAAGACATGAACAAGGCTCAAGGCGAACTCCAACAGGTATTGGATCGAAAAGCCTCCCAAAGCTCACTCCTCATCGGCGAGAAGCACAAAATTGAATCTGAGATCCCCCAGGTTGATGCCCAGAGGAAAGCGTTGCGAGAGCAGCTGGACGATGCAACCTTCACGATCTACCGTGATCTTTTGAAGAGCAAAGCCGGCAGAGCAGTCGTTGAAGTCAATGATGATACCTGTGGGGCTTGCGGCGTGACTGTGCCTCCGGCGGATATTCAGGCAGCCAAGTCACCGAACGTGATTGCGTACTGCAAAAACTGTGGAAGAATTCTTCACAAATCCTGATTAATTAAGCGCCAGGGGCAGTAAAAAACGGCGTAGCAGAGATTCAACAATATTTATTAACAAGAAAAGTACCAAAGGTGTGAAATCAAATCCGCCTATAGGTTTTATTATCTTACGGAAAGGCCGAAGGACTGGGTCGACAATCCGCGAAATTCCAATGCGAAACATATTATCCGCTGGGAGGATCAAGGGCAAAAGCGTTCCCAGTAAAAGGAAGATCCGCATCCCCTGGAAGAGGAAGAAGACGAAGTTAAGCAAAAATTCCATATCAGGTTCCCTGTGAATAAATCCGTGGACCAAGCAGCGCGGTTCCGATGCGGATGATGGTAGCCCCTTCTTCGACTGCAACACCATAGTCGGAAGAGGTGCCCATGGAAAGCTCTCTCAACCCCAGGCCCGGTATTTGCTGGTTCAGGAAATCGCGCGCCTGGCGAAGCCTCCGGAAGAACGGGCGGCTTTGCTCTGGATCATCAAACAGAGGAGGCATGGTCATCAGACCGGTGAGGTGTAGGTGCCTTAACGACAGAATCTCACTGACAGTTGGCAGCAGGTCTTCCCATTGGTTTCTTTCCCAGGCTGGCAAACCTTCCTTTGAAGCTTCCCCGCTAACATTTAGCTCCAGCATGACGTCCAATGGTTGCGTAGATCCCTGTCCTGCCCAGGCGGAATCCAACTTTCGTGCCAGTTTCAAGGAATCCAACGAATGTATGCGGGAAAAATTCGCCGCAACCAGCGCGGCTTTGCGACTCTGCACGTGACCAACCATCTCCCAACGGATGTCGGGAAGGTAGCTTAGCTGCTTAATCTTCTCGTGGGCTTCTTCGGCATAATTCTCACCGAAAGAGCGCAAGCCGCAAGCATAGGCTGCCTCAATCACACTGACCGGCTGCCGTTTGCTGACCGCGAGAATCAAAACATCACTAAAAACTCGGTTTGTCTTTTCAGCCGCAAAAGTGACATTTGCTTCAATGATTTCAAGCCGTTGTTTTATGTTCTGGATTAGCTCGGGATCGGTTTCAGCCATCTCACTTTAAGGCAATTACCACCGCAAACCTGCCAGTGATGCCTTTCTCCTTTCGGTAAGAATACCACGCGTCCAGATTTTCGGCTGTGCAGAAGCCTGAATTTTCTATCTGTTTTACGCCTGCCTGGCGCAGTGTCCATTCATTTGCACCCCACAGGTCCAGGTAAAGCCCAGTATCCTGTTGCTCGAAGAATTGGTCAGCCTCTGCGCCCCAGGCTTTAAGGAACTGCCGCCGCACTTCCTCCCCCACCTGGTAGCACTTGCCACAAATGGAAGGTCCAAGCCCCACGCGCAAATCGGCTGCCACCGACCCATAACGCTGCTGGATCGCGCTGACAGCCTCAGCGCCTATGCGCAGCAATGTGCCCTGCCAACCGGCGTGCACAATCCCCACCACCTTTTGGACCGGGTCGTGAAACACGAGCGGCACGCAATCAGCAAATCGCATGATCAAAGTTACCTCGGGTTTGTCGGTAAAGATGCCGTCTGCTGGCGGATGTTTTTTCTCGGGCGGACGGGGTGCCTCGCTGAACAAAATGGTTTTTCCATGCACCTGCCAGACGTCAAACCGGCTTGAATATGGTCGTCCAAATACCTTGAAAAGCTTTTCGTGGTTGGCAAGCACAGAGCCTGGGTCATCCCCATTGGTGCCACCAAGGTTCATGCTAGAAAAAGCCCCTTTAGAGCTGCCCCCTTTTCGGCTGAATATTGCATGATCAATAACGGTGTCATCGAAGCTATCGAACTTATGATACACGAGCCCTTCTTGCTTAAACTCTCGCATCGATCAGCTTCTCTGACTTTCCAATGCAGCCTTGGCTTCCAGGCGTAACCGCTCTTCCGAGACGGTCTCTTCAATCGTTGGGATGCCAAACCAGGCGGTAAACCAACCAAAAGCAGCCCCGGTCAACACTCGCAAAAATGGTGTACTTTCATGCACAGGCAGCCAGCTCAGAAAAGGAAGCTGCAATGAGCTTACAAGCTGCCAGACGCCATCCAGACCCATCGGTCCGATCGCCAGCAGGATCCAAAGCCACCAAAGCAAAGGTTTTAATTTTCTGCCTGTCAAAGCAAACACGATCCCAAAAAGCAGAAGTGAGCCATAAATGGCGACATCGCGCTGACACAAAGCAATCTTATAACCGGCGCGTTCATTTCCGACGAATTTACTGGCGAGTTGAATGTTCTCACCAGAATTCCCGGAAATCTGCGAATAGGTCAGCCTGTCAGAGCCAGCCGGCACTTCCAGCGGGTAATGAACCTGTTCTCCAAAGAGGAAAAAGGAACGGTATGCTAATTGGTGGCAGAGCGGTCGGTAGAGCCCATAAATGGTTTTGGCCGGCTCCACCTGCCCGAGCCTCATCATCACCGGCGCGAGGATAGGCAAACCAACATACAAAGCCAGGATTATGTTTATCAATGCCAGATAGTGCCTTGAAAACCACAGAGAGAAGCGCTCTCTCGCTCCCAGGTGGTCTTTGGCTGCTGCCGGGCGATAATCAGGCGAATTTGCGTTCTTGTGAGCTTCACTCAAAGCCAGCTTAATGGTTTCAGAATTCTCAGGATATGTTACTTGCTTCTCGTCAATCCGGACGATCAATGTTTCTTCTGTTCGCTTCTTGAAATATATTTGCTGACGAAGGTCTACCAGATTAAGTTGGTGAGGATAGATCTCCTGAAGCGAAGAAAGCCAGGTTTTTATCTTTTCGACTTTTTCACTGGTCGGATCGGTGCTTAGCAGGAAAACTTCAACCATCGCTTTTCAGCTGCGCCCGATCAGCTTTCAATCACCTGGACATAGGTCGAGTTGCTCGCGTTGGTTACTGTCAGCTCACCTGGATAGTACCCCACCACCGGGTTCGTCCAGCGCCAGATCCATTTGGCGTCGTCAGGTAAACAGTTGACACAACCGTGAGAAAGAGCAATGCCAAAATTATTGTGCCAGTAGACACCATGAATTGCCTGACCATCGGAATGATATAGCGTGGTCCAGGCAATGCCTGGGGAATCGTATTGCGAGACCCCTCCAGCACTCATGTGAAGCGAAATCATCTTACGCCAGACCGGTGTAGTCTCAGGTGGAGTAAGCCATTTCCCTTCCTTGATATAACCCGTTGAGACATCACAGAAGTAGACCTCATGTGAGCCTTCAAAACAAGAGAGCGTTTGAGTCTGCAGATTGACCAAAATGCGTTTGTCGCCAACATCTGGGTGGATAGGGCTGACCTCTTCCGCGGTCACAGGTCGGCAGGCAGCCGCATCGACCCAGTAATAATCAGGCAGAGCCCCATACTTTTCCCCGAGCAGGTATTCCGTCCTGCCGTTGGCCTGGCGCACGTCAAATACCCAAAAAACCTGGCTGTAATAGAGCTTCGCCAAACCCTGAGAGTCGCGGATCCACGAAGAAGCATTTGCTGCTGACTTGGTCAGTTCCATATCGACCACAGGCTGGGTGATCTCCACCCACAAACCTGGTTTGCCGTCCTGGTCGAGGGGCAGACTGCTGAGAGGCGTATTCACAACATGCCTGGCAGGCTGAACAAACGGGGCGTAAATGAAACCACTGGGAGTTTCATACCAACGCTGATTGTAGCGATTGAAATCCAGGACGTTCGCCACGACCTCTTGCTTGATTTCAAAGACCTCATCGCGCCAGGCACGTGCTACCGCCGGAGCATTCATATTGGGCTCTGATTTCAAGTCTACCCAGGAACGGTACTCCCCCACGCACACCCTGCCCAATTTCTTCCCAATCGGATAGGCTTGTTTTAGTTGTCTTGCTGCAGGTTTGACCCCAGGCAGGAGGGCAGCACCGGCTACGTAACCTGACAACTTCAGGAAGTCTCTTCTGCTGATACCTTCGTTTATTTTCATAGGGCTATTATATCCAGAGCGCAACAGCACGCCAAACTCTGTAGATACACCGATTAGTAATCACCGGACTTGCGAGAGTTCTCGCGCGCGATGTCACGTTCCTTGATGGAATCGCGCTTGTCGTATTGCTTTTTACCCTTGGCAATGCCAATTTCCAACTTGGCTCTTCCAGCTTTCAGGTAGACTTTCATCGGGACAATCGTCATGCCCTTGATCCGGACTGCGTCCCACAGGGTCTTAATTTCCCGCTTGTGCAGCAGTAATTTTCTTTCTCGCGCAGGATCGTGCTGGGTGGCACTGGCGTGTTCATAAGGTGCCACGTGCGCTCCAACCAGCCAGGCCTGCTTCCCATCGGTTCGCACATACGCTTCCTGGAGGCTGATCTGCCCCAATCGAATGGATTTTATCTCAGTTCCCTTTAACGCCAAACCAGCCTCAAAGGTCTCCTGAATAAAGTATTCAAAGCGAGCTTTCTTATTAGTTGCTACAACCTTAACATCCATAAAGGTTCATTTTAACATAACTGACGCTGATATACCCACAAAATAAAAATTGTCGAGGCTTTAGAGAATACTCCCCTGCCAACTATATTCGTTTAAAAGTATTTTACCTTTTCCAAAAGTTATGGTATTCTAAGGGATTGAAAAACGTTTCTGCTTATGCAGTTCTGGGGTATGAATGGATATAAAACAACTATTTTCAATCTTCAAACGCTGGCTTTGGCTGGTGGTTTTAGGAGCTATTATTGGCGGGTCGCTTGGCTATTACCTGAGCAGCCGCCAAACTCCGATTTACCAGGCTCAAGCCAGGTTTGTGATTCTGCCAGCAGCCCAAACAACCTATGATTACTATTCTTATTTAAATAATCTGGACATCATCAGCACCTATACGCAGCTGCTGACCACTGAAGACTTGCTCTATGAAGCTTCCAACCGTCTCGGCTTCCCGGTCATGAAAGGCCAGGCTACCGCCGCACAGGTAGCTGAAACCAAGTTTGTGGTTTTGACTGTCAAAGACACAGACCCTTACAAGGCAGCAGTGATTGCCAATGGCTTGGTGGATATCCTGATCGATCAAAATGTTAAGCTGCAAACAGTGCAGTTTGAATCGGCTGAGCGCAACCTGCAAGCCCGGGTGGATCAGGCTGAAGAGCAGATCGCCGCACTCGAAGGTCAGATTACATCCCTATCGACTGAAATCCTGCAAAAGCAAATTGAGAACGTCCAGGCTCAGATGACAGATGTCCAGTCGCAAATTAACGCGATAAAACTCGACATGTCAGAAATTGACCCTTTCTCCGAATCTGAAGTCGATCGCGCCCGTCTTGCCAATGATCAGGCAAAAATTGACGAGCTCAGCCCCATCCTCTCCCTTTACCAGGAAATCTATACCCAACTTGTTGTGCTTGGTAGAACTTCCGATAGTGGCGAAACCAGCTCGGTCGATCTTGATCGCCTCAAAACAACTCTCAACCTTTACCAGCAAATTTATATCAGCAGTATCAACAGTCTCGAAACCCTGCGGCTTTCAAAAGCACAATCGACACCAACAGTCATGCAGGTGGAGACGGCTAACAAACCCACCACCCCGATATCACCCAAACCGATTCAGAGTGCTTTGCTTGCCGCCGCGATTGGTCTGTTCGTGACTGCCGGGTTTGCTTTTCTGGTAGAGTTTCTGGATGATACCCTCAAAACCCCGGATGACATCAAAGATCTTCTTGACACACCGGTAATTGGATTCATTGGAGAACTTAAGAATAGCCCAAAACAAGGCGAGGATTCGCTTGGTGTTTTCGTGGCAAAGAACCCGCGTTCACCTGTCGCAGAAGCTTTTCGGTCTTTGCGCACCAACCTGGAATATTCATCGGTGGATAACCCTGCCAGAATCATACTGGTAACTAGCTCAGGGGAGTCGGAGGGCAAATCCACAGTTGCAGCAAACCTCGCCATCGTCGAAGCACAGAGCGGGAAGAATGTAATTATTATTGATGCGGATATGCGCCGTCCAAAGGTGCATGTGCAATTTAACAAATCAAATCGAAGGGGACTCAGCGACGTCGTCACTGGCAAACTTCGCATCGATGACGTGGTAAAGACTTATGACCAGGTTGAAAACCTTTCCATCATCACCTGCGGAACCATCCCCCCCAACCCTTCGGAACTCTTGGGTAGTGAGAGAATGTCCCAAACCCTCAAGGATCTTAAAGAGCGTTTTGATTTAGTGATCATTGACACCCCACCCATGATCGTGTCCGACGCTCAGATCCTCTCAAGAAAAGTGGACGGTGTTATCTTTGTGGTTATCCCCGGTCAAACCCGAGCGATCGCCGCACTGCGCCCGATGGAAGAACTTCGCCGCATAGGTTCCAACGTTCTGGGAGTTGTCGCCAATAAAATCCCCAGAAATCGTGACTACTATTATGGTGGATACAACTACTACTCACCCTACAGTAATCACTACACCTACCATAGTGAACCCATTATTCCAAACCCAGAAAACGAATCGGATGAACAGACAGGGTCAACGCTGGTTTCTCTCTTCACCAAAAACCGTACTAAGGATTAAAGTCTCAGTCATCTCCTGAGAAATTTTAGGCGAGGTTAGTTTGCCAAAAATCGCTTTTGTATGTACCAGGAACCGATTTCGCTCTCCTCTGGCGGCAGCCATACTTAAGCGCGAATTGGCTGTGCGAGAGCTGCCCGGGGAATGGACCGTGGAAAGTGCCGGTTCCTGGGTACACGACCTAATTCCCCCCACTACCGAAGCGTTCATCGAAGCCGAAAAACGCGGTCTTGATATCTCTTCTCACATCACGCAGGGGATTGAAGCCCTTGATCTTGACTCTATTGATCTCTTGTTAGTGATGGAACAGGGTCAAAAAGAATCGATCCTGTTAGACTTTCCAAAGTTACACGATAGAATTTTTCTCCTCAGCGAACTTTCAGGTCCAGCCTTCAGCATCCCCGACCCGTACGTTACGAAAGAACCCGCCGACGTCATCGCTCAGGAAATCGAGACATTGATTGTAAGCACTGTCGACCAAATTATAGCCTTGGCACAAAGAAATAACCACAAATAGCAACCAATCTAGAATAGCATAAACAAAGGGATTGGTCTTTGAATAATGACCAATCCCTTTTCTATATCGAAATAGTGGTTACTTAAGGATTATTGGTAAGAAAATGTAATAAACCTCAGGAGGCTCATTCTTGTTTACGGTAAATGTGGCAGCGTCTTCATCCCATAATCCACCCGGATCCATCGCGCGGAAGGTGATGGTTTCTGAGCCGAACCAATCCACCGGCGCACTGATAGTGGCTACGCGGTCAACAATGCTGATAGTCGGTTCTGTGTTGCCAGAGTAAGACCAGGTGAGCTCAGAATCGAGATTGTCAACATCAGACACATAGTCATCCAGGTTGATGGTTGTAAAGCTTTCCCCTTCCAGGATCGTCTTGTCCGGAGTATCTGCAACTACCGGAGCATCATTTATCGGATGAACTGTAATCGTAACCCTGGCCCGGTTGGTGACTATTCCACCAATATCAGCTTTATAAGTGAAATAATCCGTGCCAAAGAAATTATCATTGGGCTCATAAATAAAAGAGCCATCCGCATTTAAAATCAGATTGCCGTGAGATGGATTGGCAACAAGAACCACCGTCATCGGATTGGGACTTTCAGCCGTGTCATTCGCCAGCACGCCTGAGGCAACAATCGTCAGGATCTAATTCTCATCAGTTTCATATTCATCATCCACAGCCCTACTTAGCCTTGCCATTATCAGGGCTGGATCCCCAAACAGCAGGTAAGTATTCTTCCGAAATCTTTACCACGCGGTGAACCAGCACCCTGCCATTTTCAGGGTGAATAAAAGCGACAATATCTCCTGTTCGCGTTGATCCATTCGCTACTGGAGCGACATAGATCTTATCCCCGGATTGGACAAAAGGTGCCATACTTCTACCCGGCGCGTTGAAGCAAATCGCATTCCCGTCCGCGGTAGCAGCACGGATCAAGTTCGCCAATTCTTCAGAATCTACAGCCCATTCAGTAACCTGGTCTGCGACATTCATCCGCATCCAACCGCTTAATCCTGTGGAATCTCCCGGCATGGATTGGGCTGAACTGCCATCCCCCGATTACCGCAGAAACCGAAACGGTTCTCCCTCGACCCCACAAAGGTATCCGCGGAATTCATCCGCCACCAGAAAGTGCCTGTGGTTGAAGTGGTTTCCCACTCCCCCGCCACCTGGGTGCCTGGCATGGTAATATCGCCATCGAAGGTATAGTCTATGCCGTCGATTTTGGCTGATCCGGTCACCCTCGTCCCGCTGACCTGAATAGTCAATTCCGCGGGTATGTAACCGCCGTTGACCATCTGGTACCAGATCTTCCAGACTCCTTCCCAAACAGGGTTGCCGAGGGTTGGAGTTGGTGTTTGGACCGGGTTTCCCGTCCTTGAGGGCGTGGGGGTGAGGCTGGCAGCTTCAGTGCTTACAGGATAACCAGTCACCTGCGGATTTGACTCTGTGGAAGTGGGAGTGAGCGTGCCCTCTGGTGTGTTAGTCGGGATGACTTGGGAAGCTTGTGGCGATGGTTGAGGATCCTCACTGGGCGGCGGGGTGACCTCCACGAAATCAGGAACAGGCTGGCTGACCGGTTTTTGTAAGGTCGCGACCACGTCCCCCTGAAAGTGCTCCACATCCGGCTGTCTTCTTTGACCGCACCCGGAAAGCAGGACGAGCAGTAACAGGAACAATAAAATTTTCCGGTTCATTATGTCGGATTTTATCATGGTTGGGAGGACCAATTTCGCAAGTGTTATATGGTTAGAAAACCTGGCCTCGTTGAGACAAAGCTCTTACCGCAGGGTTTCAACTACACTCTCGATCACCCAATCTTGCTGCTCGTCCGTCATCCTCGGGAAGAGCGTAAAATCCGCACATTTTCAGCCAGGCCATCATCATTGGCAATCAACAGTTTCCCCCGTTTTTCGGACAAGTTACTATTGAGAGTATGGTTTTACTCCATCTCCTCGGACAACCAGGCTCTTAACTTCACCCTGTTCACTTCCTGACCAACCGAATCCGACCAGTTTGACGAGTGGAGTTCCGGATGCCATATGCGCTGACCATAGCCCCGGAAAAGATCCCTGAACCTCAAAAAGTAACCTTTGAGGATTTCAGGGGAATCCGGTCGCAGGTTGTAGAGCCGCGCGATCACCCTTTTGGGCAGAAAAACCCGACTAAACCCAATTTTAAGTTTAGAAAAGAAACTACTGGCTTCTGAAAATTCAGCCAGATCAGGCGTAAGACCAGCCCGGGTGGAATTGGCGTCGACGATTTGAGTTCTGGCCTGCTCAAAGGCCCAGGACTCATCCCCAGCAGGCTGCAGCGCTTTCATCACTTCATCGGGGATGCTAACTGCTGAAAACTCCCGCACCAGGCTGAAAGTCAGCCAAACCACACGCTGACACTGCCAGCTGCTGACTATCAACAAAAAACGCTCCCAATCGAACTGACTCTGAAAATGCCAGAGCACATCAACCACATCCAACAAACCCTTCAAGCCCAGTGAGAGGCGATGCTGATAGGTGAAATGCAGGCAAAGGTGGGCTGCAAAGTCCTCCGGGGATAAGACAAGCACATCCACACCGGCAACTTTTTCTGGCACGGCTCGGCGCCAGAGTTCCGTTGCTTCGATGCTGAAAGGTTCATCTTCCTCCAGGAGTGTCCAATGGATCTCCAGCGGCAAACCCTCAGCGTTAAACATGGGCGGGACGTGCTTGATGTCAATATTCTGATCGGCGGGATCAAAATAGGTGCTGGGTTTGTAACCGCATGCCTGGGCACTGGCAATGGCTTTGGGCAGATCAGCTCTTTTCACCAGCAAGTCGATATCGCAAAAGTAGCGTTCCGCGATGCTGCGGTTGATGTTTTCTGCCAGGTAGATGCCTTTGAGGGCGATGGTGTCAATCTTGTTTGCCTTAAAGTCTTGGAGCAATTTTGTGGCACGGGTCAGGATGAGTGTGTTGCGCACAGCATTTTGGAAATATGCATTTTCAAGCCTGGTTTGCAGCTCTGCCGGAAAGGGCTCTGTTTTGGCAAAAGCTTTGACTGTCTGATAGAACCGTGAAGACACTCCATGCTGCAATGCCACCTCAGCCAGAGCGAACCAATCCTGCCTGTCCAACCTTTTTAGCTTATCCTGAAGTTCGCTGTTTGGGCTACAGGGATCCAAAATATTGGCAAGGGTCTTGAATGTATGCAGCCTTTCGTTCAATTATTCAACTCCTAAAGCAACGGCAGCAGCAAATATTAATCCTTGCCATTATATGCCGATTAAGCGACAGGCAGGCAAATGAAAGTGACTCTGCACAGAAACTGAGAAGCCACCCCGAGTTTGGTTTCGCCACATGGACCGCTGTGACTCAGGACTTATACCGATTTTTCGGCCAGGTTGAGCTGTTGCTGAGCGCAGAGTTGACGATAATAGGCATTTTCTGCCAGCAAAGTCTGGTGAGTTCCAATTGAAAGGACGCCCTGGTCATCCAGCAGCAGGATCCGGTCCGCATCCTGAATTGTGACCAGGCGGTGGGCAATGATGAAGAGGGTTTTATCCTTGACATAAGGGGGTATAGCGTCAAAGATGGAACGCTCGATGATGCTGTCCAACGCGGCAGTGGGTTCATCGAGGATGAAGACATCCGGGTCTTTAACCAGAGCCCTGGCAATTGACAAGCGCTGTTTTTGGCCTTCAGAGAGGTTTACTGCCCGCTCGTCAATCCGGGAGTCGTAGCCTTCAGGGAGACTGATAATGAAATCGTGAATGCCCGCGGTTCGGGCTGCGTTTTCGACAGCCTCCTGGCTGGCACTGGCGTTTCCGTAGCGCAGATTTTCATTGAAGGTGCCGGAAAGCAGCAAGCTGCTCTGTGACACATAGCCAATGCGCCGGCGTAAGGAGAGCAGATTGTATTCTGAAACTGGCATACCATCAAAGAGAATTTCACCCTCTGTTGGCTTGTAGAAACACAGAATCAGGCTGACAAGCGTTGTCTTGCCGACCCCACTGGGGCCAACAACTGCCACCCGTTCGCCAGGCTTGACCTTGAAAGAGAGCGCTTTCAGGACCTGCTGGTCGCCAGCGTATGAAAAAGACACGTCTTTGAATTCGACGCTTCCATCCAGATGGTCAATCACCTTTCCGGTGTCCAGGTTTTCCTCAGGGACAATGTCGAATAAATTCATGACCCGCTCCAGGGATGCCAGCGCGTTTTGCAAGGTGAGGTTGGCATTGGCAAAATACATCGCGGGATTGAAAACATAGCCCAAATAAGCCTGGAAGGCGAACAGGGAGCCTAAAGTCCATTCCCCCTGGATGGCAAGATAAGCGCCAACAAGCAGCACGACGCCGCGGGCTAAGTCCGGGGCAAGATTGATCAAAACATCGGTCAGAGAGCCGACCACGTTTTGTTCCAAGGATATTTGCCGTTGATCTTCGAAAGCGTGCATAACGCGTTCGCTTTCGCGCTGTTCAGTTGAAAAAGCTTTGATCAATGGAAGTGAAGTAATTGTTTCCTGTAAACGTTTGTTGATGCCGGCATGCGTTTCCATGCCGTGATGGCTGAGGATGCGCATGCGCTTCGAAAAATAGCGCACACTAAACAGCATAGCAGGCAATGCCAGGAGCGAAACCAGCGCCAAACGCCATTCCAGGTAAAACAAAAATCCCAGCCCGCCCAGGAAACGGATGAGATTTGTGAACAAGTAAACTAGGGTGCCAGAGAAAAACCAGCGCAAACCGCCGACGTCTGAAGAAACGCGTGAGATCAGATAGCCCACTTCATTCTGGTCGAAAAATGCCTTGGGAAGATGCAGGGTATGTTCGAGTAGTGCCTCCTGAATTTTCAGGATCACCGATTGCTCAAAGTCCAGCAGATAATATTTCTGCAACAAGCCAGCGCCTACGTCCAACAGCTTGATTCCGATAACCAGCAATAAAGCCCAGGGCAGCAGGTCCAAGCGGCGGGCCAGAATAACGTCATCCACCAGAAAACGATAAACCAGCGGCTGGGGAAATGCCAGGAGGCTAGTAAAAATGATCAACAGGCCGCCAATGAGACCGGACTTCCAGTACGCGCGCATGAATGGCAAGAGGCGCTTCAACACTTCTTTGGCGTCTTGCGGCTTATTCACAGTTCCAATTTGATCCTGCGGTAAATCGCGCTTTAATCCGTTTTTTAGATGATTGAACCAGGTTGACTTCATTATTTGCGATCCGAGGTCTGAAATGACGCTTGCTGCCCGGTTTTGGGTTTTTGGATCACCAGGTCATAAGGATGATGACAGGTAAATCGCTGGAATCTTTCGTCCCAAACGGCGACGGTCTTGTTGCGGTGAATACACTTGATTATAAAACCTTGACCAGCCTGTAATTTTACCTGATGAATTTTGGGATGCCAGAAGAGACGGGGAAGCCCAGAAGCTTTAAGTATCTTGTATAGAGGTGATAAACAGGGGGCGAGAACTGAGCGTACCTTTTGCCAAAGCCCGAAGAGCCTGATTCTCATCAAGCTAGCCCTGCCGCCTCTGACAGGGAGTAGTGAACCTTCTTTTCCAACCCAGGCAATGACGCCTCTGACCAAGTCCGGGCTGATAGGGTGCGCGTCCATTTCAGGATTGTTGTCACCTTTGGTATAGATCTGATCTCCCACAATATCCACCACCCGATGAACGATGGTGGTTTTAATAATTGGGTCAAAAAAAACAATCACATCACCTACTTTTAAGTTTTCAGATTTGGGACGTGTGTATAGAAGCTGACCAGATCTAAAAGTTGGATACATGCTGGCACCAGTGTAGCGAAAAGGAAGATTTTCCTCTAACTGGGACAGAATTCGATCTTCAGACAACTGAGAATTCTTCATCAATTAACTTCCAGAACTCAGCTGATTTTGTAAAACGGAGTTCGTAACCAGGAATAGCACGGGCAAGTTGAGCCACTTTCTGGAAAACGTCTTTGATTCGTGCATGCGTGTGCTGCTTTCCAATCACGGTCAGGGTCTGTTCAAAAATTATTTGGGCGGTTTTGCTGGTTGACAAAGCCTCCAGGTCGTTACTATTAGCCTTGGTCAGGCTGAAGAATGCTTTGATCGGTACATGACCGCGCTTAAAACTGTAGCCCCAGGCATCCGCAAAATATCTGCCGTCTGAAGAAAGATAGATCAAAACCTGATCTTCGTCCAGCACCTCATCTCCCAATTCAGCACTAAGCCGGGAGATGGTAGTCTTGCCAGCCCCGGATGGCCCGCTAAAGAGGTAAAGTCCGCCTTTGTGGATGACGCCGCTGCAGTGTAAAGGGAGATAACCCTCTTCCAACTTCCAATGTGTTAAGAGGAAAAGGATTTCATTAACTGGCAACTTCACTCGGTCAAATTTTTGCAACATTATAAAAAAAATATTTTTATCAGGGTCAGTTCTCAATTGGTAGATGAAGCCACCTGTGAGGTCGGCTTGTCGATTGACTGCTTCACCAAACATGTTTACTTTTGTGATGCCCTCCTGGATAAGGTCGGGGGCTGTTAGAGCCTGACCCCAATATTCATTCCAAAGCTGATGTAATTTGTTAATGGCGATCTGACTTTCGTCAGAAAGATCGCCATAGAAATTTTTGTGTGGGACCCCACCGATCAGTAACACCTCGTAGGGACATGCGGCAATTTTTTGTTGAATTGGTTGAGGAAAACCTTGATGTTTAATCGCAATTTTTAGAAGCAAGTCCCTCTGATCAATTGCAAGTTGGCTAAAACCTTTGATAATCATGATTGATTTAGATGAAAGTTAAAAAAATTATCGCCGGAGGCGATAAAAAAAGAACCACCGATAAGTAAAAATTGGGTGAAATTCGACTGAAAATTTATCGTCAAATTTTGAAAGTGGCGCTCCATTAGACAAGTTCTACTTGCAGACAACTGATTAGGTTAAATCACTTCAGCAAATAGCATGCAGGGTTAAAGACTTTGTGATTACTAATTAGTATTCCCTCCAGTATTACAGTTTGTAGAAGCAACTGTACCTTGGTTGCAATCACCTCCTGCCGTCGAACCAGTTATGCATTGATCACCGCCTGCTACAGACCCAAAAGGTCTACAATGATCACCTGAACCGCTTGCGGTGATTCCAGCATTACAATCACCTTCCGCTGTTGGCAAAACATCCCCAAGGTCCCTGATGGTTGGTTTTTCATATTTCTGTTTCATAAAGAAAACCTCCTCTCTACCAATAAGTATTCTAAACACAAACAAAGTATCTGTCAAGTCGAGGTTAACAGTCGATAAACATCTTAACTCAGGGTTAATCATTACCTCAGACCAACCTGCTTACTGGAAATAAACCTTCGTCATAGGCTTGCTTGCAAAACCAAAAAGGCGCCGTCAGACGCTTTGTCTGGTAATAGTTGTCCGCAATGCAGGAACCCAAACACTGCCATTTGAACAGGCATTTACCGCAGGGATCTTCCAGCTTAGAAGGGATATCGCGTCGGATCTGGTTGATGACCGCATTATCGCGCCACACATCCAACACACGGTCAACACCTAATTGTCCATAGGTCAGTTCGGGGACCGAGACGCCCATGCCGCACATCGCCAGGCTCCCATCAGCCAGCACCCCAAGGATACGATGAATACCGCAAGAACTCGCACCAAATTTCAGCAGACGAGCAATGCTTTGAAAAACCACCGACCAACTATAGTAAAGCTGGATTGAAACACGTTTCTGCAGGTCACCTTCCACCCACTTGCCAAGCTCTACCAAACGATGAATATCCAACAATTCACCGCGCTTTTGCATTTTTTCAGCGCGCCCGCTGGGTTGGATCAGATTGAATTTAACCGACCCCGCTTCCCAAGCCTGCGCAAGCATAACCAGGTCTTCAATTTCAGCAACGTTTCCCTCATGCAGGCTCATAATGATCTGGGGGTGAAAGCCCTGTTCAACCAGCATGCGAATACCGGCAACTGATTTTTCGTAAGCACCTCGCACACCCCGGAAGCGGTCATGGGTTTCAGCTTTGGCACCATCCATGCTGACTGAAACAAAATATACACTGCTGTTTTCCTTCATGAATTTAACAATCTCTGGTGTCAGTAAGGTGCCATTCGTTTCAAGGGTAACTGAGATATTTTTTTCTTTTAAGTGTGCCAGCATTGGCAAAAAATCAGGATGCAGCAGGGGTTCGCCACCAGTTAATTTTACGGTGCTTAAACCCAAGGGGATGCCTTCTTCAATCGATAATTTGAAGAGCTCGAAATCCAGGTGTCCACCGGTTGTGCCGTCCTTTTGATAATCAGGGGCTAACCAGCAGTGCTTACAACGAAGGCTGCACCCCGCAGTCAGGTAATAATAATATTGATTCAGGGGTGGGATTCCTTGGGGGAGGTTGACTTGTTCGGTCATGTTAATTTTCTATCCTTATCCGGTGAATAGGTTTCTTCACCGATTAATATGCGATAACAGTCCATTGGGTTACGCTGGTTAATATCACCATTGAGGAATAAGGCTCCTCCGGGGCAGCCCCCAGTGCAGTAGCCTTTATAGGAGCAATCTTTACATGGATCGATCGTATCCAGAGAAATCTTTCGGCGCTCGCGCATC
>ENA-UOWO01002786-UOWO01002786.1-activated-sludge-metagenome-genome-assembly--contig:-NODE-2786-length-21232-cov-6.514804_pt1 | contig 21232 bp, 18 predicted proteins | sample MGYA00238148_ERZ761564 | MGnify/ENA primary metagenome ERZ761564 (study PRJEB28885, sample SAMN05720194) | activated sludge metagenome | isolation source: Anaerobic digester | place: USA... | reverse complement strand
AGAGATGTTCGAGGGAGGAAAAAGAAAAAAAGAAATAGCTCTTAATATAGAAAATAATCCCTCTCTTATAATCCTAACAATATTTTTGCCTGTTCTAAAAAACAAATTTATTATCGTTGTAACAAGATTGCTTATCATTCCGCTAATTGTTCCCTCTCCAAAGGCCTTCACGACATCCTTCCATTTTTTCAGAATCTTTTCTGAAATTCTATTAAATCTCCTTCTTACTTCATTAAAAAAAGATTTATCAACAGTATTAAATCCATTTTTATAGATGTCTTTGACTTCGTCAATTAAAGCGATTGCAAGCTCTCTTAACAGAAGACCTATAGATTGCTGCAATCCCATCATTGCACCTTCTTTAACACTTGTTTTGCCAATTTCCCATGAATAAAATTTAACTTTTTCAGCGTCTGTAGGCAAGTGTTTTCTTGCAACCTTTTCACCTCTTTCCAGTGCCGGATTCATTCTTCTGTCATCAACGTGATATCGTTCCTTGTTGATTTTTTCTTGGCTTTTAGAAGATGATTTCTTCCATTCTCCACCATCTTTATCCCGTTTGCTCTTATTAAGACTGGCAGATGTCATTGCAAAATTGTTTTCATCTGTAGCAAAGTCTGCTTTCGCCTTATCATCCTGCATATACCCACCTTCTTTGTGATACTGAGATAGCGAGTATATGTGATCAAGATTCATATCTTTGGGCAGCATCTCTTCCCCAGTATAATCATCTTTAATTTTATCGGACTCTGATCTGTGTATGCGATCTTTTACATATTTGTCGCCTGCTTGATTTTTGTTCTTAAAGCTGACTTCACTGCTGTTCTTGGTCATTTCATATTTTCTTCTTTCATATTTTTCTTCTTCGTTTGCATACACACCCTGTTTTGCATTGTTTATGGTTGTGACGTTACCCCCATCCTTATCTTTAAAAAGAATCTGACCCAGGCCGAAAGGTTTAATGATATTGTCAATAACTTGATTTTTACATTCCTCAATTAACCCATCAATCTTTTCAACATCATATTGTTTTTCAATATTATCAAGCAAAAGGTTGAGCTCTTCATCGTCAACTTTGAAATCAAACTTAAAAACGAGGTGGTCGCTTTTGATTTTCTGTATTTCATTAAATAGATTCTCATTTGTTTCAGAGAGTTTTATGGACTCAACGATCGTTTCATCTGGAATATAAAGGATTGAACTGTTCTTTATCTGTTCCTTGATTTTCTTTCTTTTAATAAATCTTTTTGAAGAGTTGCTCATAGACTTCCCTGTTTTTAAGATGTTAAATTTAATGAGATGAACATTTTCAATTATGCGGCTTTTTTAAAATCTTTCCATGCTTTTTTAAAAGCAATTTCGGAGTCATGTACAATTCCATCGGAATGGGTTATCATGTCGATAACATTGTCAACAAGTTTCCAGTGTTGCTTCTGCATCTTTTTAACATATTTCATGGCATCCTTGAAGCTAACCTTGCTGACTTCCATTTTAGCGATAGCTTCTTTTACCCATGTTGGCAAAACTGAAAATGATATTCCCGCAACATACTCTCTTATATCTTCCTTTTCCTGTTCGCAATAATCGCCATCACATTGAGCTATTGCAATTCCTACAGAAGTTAAAGCAAGAACCATGTCATAATAGCTTTCAATTTCTTTGTTTTTTTTCTGAAAAACTTCAAGATTCTGAGCAAACTTTTGCTGAAGAGTTATTTCTGCAGCTCTATAGCCCTCTTCTCTTGCATTTGCCTTAATTCTCTTTTTTTCATCCTCTTCCACGTCGCTCATTATACCTCCGGCAACACCTCCAGCTAACCCCGCCCCCACTGCGGCCGCAACAGTGCCTGCTCCTGCCAAAGAAGCTCCTAACGAAGCTCCTGCCAAAAGAGATCCCCCTCCTGTAAAAGGTGCTGCTGCTACAGCACCAACACCAATAGCCACTCCAGTTAATACTTTCCAAAAACCCATAAATGCCTCCAACAAAAAATTAATCACAACGGAAGTATTTTAACGGAATTAATTTCAAAGTGAAGTTTTAAGGAAAACCGGATTCTTTTCTTCCCGGATCGTTCCACTCAACTAAGGTGGATTTTCCACTTAAGGAAAGCTGAAACAGTCAAAAAGGAGGCAACTTCGACCGAGGAGCATGATCCCCAGGGAGCTGAAAAAGGTGAAAAGTGGGCTTTTTTCGAGTTTGTTAAGTGGAATAGGTGGAATTAAGTGGAAAGCCGATTTCAATAAATTCAAGTAGTTAGGGGCTGTTTTCCACTTGTCTACTTTTCTACCTTGAAACAATTAATATAAAAATAATTTTTAAATATAAAAAGGAGTTAGAAACTGAGTTCGTTAAGTGGAAAGGTGGAAGTTGAAGACCGGCTGTTGTAGGAAATAGACAACCGGATCCCGCGGAACGCTTTCTTGAAATCATTGGGCTTTTTGTGCCTCTTGTAGGATATGTCCTACAAGAATTGATGAAAATCGGGAGGGGTGGAATTTGCTAAAGAGAATTCGCTAAAGTAATAATTTGCTATGGTGAATTTCTTGAAAACGAGGGGTGAGGTTAGGAAGTTTTCTTTATAACCCAGTCTACTAACCCGGCAGAAATTGTCAGCTCTGCCACTTTTTCGATGAGCCATATATTTGTCTGACCGACATTTTGGGAACTTTTAAGTTTTTTGTCAGAAGTGTGTACAACATAAAAGAATTTGTTGAAACCACTCATGTTTTCAAACTCTTTTTGATATTTTTTAAATTCAGAGATTTTTGAATCTGCTTTTATTTGCACCAGTGCTCTTTCACCAGTTACCGGCGCAAAAAGATCAAGATCTAATGTTTTCTGTGTTTTTCCTACCTCACTAACTCTCTGCCATCCTGCTTGTCTGAATATAAGATCAACAAGGGTTTCAAAATCTTTCCAATGAAGAGTTTGAATTAACTTGGTCAACTTTGATTGCAGGACTGAAACAGCTTTTTCAACATCCAAAACATCTTGGTTTTTTTCACCATTAATTTTAGCCAGGACATATTCTTTTTCCGGAACCTCACAAATAGTACCTCTGAACCCTTGGGTTTTCAGCAACTTCCCGCTTAGCTTATCGAAAGAAAGCTCTTCCTCATTTATGTCTTTGTCAGACCACTTACCGATTACTGGACGGGTTTTGGTGCTGTCATAAAGTTTTGTGATCTTCGGAGTTGAAAAACACCACCATAGCTTGTTTGCATAAAAGGTTATCCAGAGAGTTTTCTTATCTTCTTCATAAAAACGCTTTATTTGGTTTGCATGACCTGTCGCTACTTGCGGTTTATGACCTTTACTTAAATAATATCCTCTAACTTCATCCCAGTTCCCGTTAGTACAAGCATTATGATCTATTTCTGTGTAATCAAGTCTCAGTGTGTTGCTTTTCTCAATACAGTCCTTCTCAAACTTACCTTTTTCCCCAAGTTTTATGAAAAGAACGGTGTTAACATTCCTTATTTTATTTCTCATGAGTGCCATCCCTTAACGACTAAATGTTTTTCTTAATCTTATCAAAATATATTAAAATAGTATCGATCTCTCTGCAACTACAATTTATGTTGAACTGTTCTTTTATTGCTTTCTGGGCGACAAGACATTTCTCATAAAACGCTGCATATTTTTCGTCGTATTCCTTGCCCTTATGGATGACAGTGACCTTTTTAATACCGAGTTCCCTTAAAAGAGTTGGCATTGCCCCAGCAGCCCTGGAGTCATATATGAAAAACTTTTTCGGTAGGTGGAAGTGAAGGTCTTTTGATGCAAGAGATCGTTTTTCGAGCCCAGTTATCGTTTCAAAAAGAGTTGTTACCTCTTTGTGTGTTTTAATGTGAACCTCAGGGTCATTGTTGTTTCGACTCTCCTCAATCCATTTATCTATTTCAGATTGTTGGATCTGGTCTGCCGCATTATTGTAAAAATCGTCGTTATTTGACTCTTTTCCTTTGTTCTTTCTTCTCTCAAGAGCAGCAGCGTAAGATCTTCCGATAAGCCATATTTTTGCCAGCACCTCGCCTTCAGTTTTATGTCCAGGGTGATTTTTACACATTGCATATAACACCTTGTTTCCCAAAGACCATTTTTTCTTGTACTGTTCGAGTGCATGAATTATGGTTTTTGCTAATGCAGCTTCAACCGTCGTTGAATAATTAATACCTGACTGACTGAATAAAACACTATGGTTTAACTTTTTCTTGACCATATTTAAACTTAGACCTTCTTTTTGGACTCTCTTTCTTTTTCCCTATCGCCAACCTTTTTTCTCAATTTTTCTAAATATTCACTCTTCACACAACCTGGAAAAGTTTTTTCACTGTCCTCAAGTATCTCAAGTTCGACTATATCAATGCCTGGTTCAAAACGAATCATACTCTCGGCCAACATCCCAGCCGCCTTTGAATAAAAAGCTAATACTGGAATTTCTTGAGCCCTTTTGAAATTCGTCTTAATATACCATGCATTTTTATACTCCACGATGGACTCAAAATCCTTTATTGTTTTTGCATCAATGTTTAGGTCTTTTATGAAACTCTCAATGGGAATTGATTTCTTTCTTTGAACCATCTCTTTTTCAGGTGCTTCATCATAAAGCTTTAACATCATTGCGAAAGTGCCAATAAATTCATCACACAGACTTTTAAAATTTGTCCATTTAGACATCCACTCCATTTTCAGTTTTTCATCGGTTTTATTTTCAACAACATTTTTTATTGTTAAAGCCATTGTCATGGGAAAATCTCCAGATAAAGAACCGATGTCTTTAAACCCCGATTTTTTTACTTTCTCATTCAGCAAGCCGAATGCATTTTGAATCTGTTGCAAAGCTGCAAACTTTGCCATCCGTTCGACTTCTATACTTTGTATATTTAAAGATTTCATCTGCAAAAAATAACCAAATATAAGCCATATGAAAGCAATACTGGATATTACAGCTGAAATCCAACTTGAAAGATTTGATATGTTAATAGTTTCGTTTGTAAAAAAAGGATAGCCAAACCCTATTATAATGATAACTACGGTTGCGACGATTAAAATTATAAGTGTAGATCTATGTCCTGTTTTCAAAGTACTATCACCTGTTTATATTATTTTCATTCTCTAGATAAGTTGCGTTAAATATAGTATCTCCCAGCCATTTATTGAAAGATGGATTGTCGCTGAACTGTTTATAGAGCTCTGTATGATCGGCAATAAGCGTTAGAATTACTCTTTGGAGTGCCTTGTCATGCTCTATTCTGGCGTTCTGTTTATCTGAATTTTTCATTGCATTCTGATATGCTGTGTCAGCGGCAACCATTTCTGGAATTTCCGTAGTAATGACTTTCCTGATCTTATCATCATCTTTCCACTCAATATTCCCAAAAAGATCATTAAAAGTTTTCAATATGTTGCTGAGTTGATCAAGCTCCGGCTCAGGTTTACGACCACCTCCTGTGGTAGGCACAGCTCCAAGTTCAGCATCTTCATCAGGCAGAGAGATATTTATTGTCGCTTTCATTTCAGCTCTGTAACTTTCAAGATCAATAGTTTCCAAAATACCTTTTGAAAGATCTTCTTCTTTCGGGGCAGGAAGTTTGGGTATTAGAAAATTAAGAAATATCGAGAGTTTTTCCCATTCAGCGTTGTTATACGGAAGAAGTGCAGAAAGAAACCCGTATGTTCTTACAAATGCCTTTGCCTTACCTTTAAAATCAACCTGTCCATTTTCATCAAGTTCACTATTATAAACAGCAACACATGTGTCAAGGATAGGATCAATAGAATCTCTTTCAGCTCCTGACAGATATTTTTCCACAAGATCATCAATCTGTTCAAATGAATAAACTTGATAAAGATCAATATCAGATTTGAGATCGTGAAGCTTATTGGGGTCGGTCTCTTCACTCAATATGGTTGTTCTGTAATAATCTGCGAACGCACTCTGAATGGTTACTGTGTCATTATAAAAATCCAGAACGAAAGTATCGTGTTTTTTAGGATGGGCTCTATTAAGCCGGGAAAGTGTCTGAACAGCTTTAATTCCTTCAAGCGGCTTATCAACATACATTGTGTGCATCAATGGTTCGTCATAGCCAGTAAGATATTTATCGGCAACAACCAGAATACGGTATGGATCCTCAATAATTTTATCTTCTATCTGATTACTTGGAAATCCATTAATTGTAGATTCCGTGACTTTTCCCCCACCGTATTCATGTTCCCCTGAAAATGCAACGATGGCTTTGTACTGCAGTTTTTTTTCTTTTATGTAGGCGCTTATTTCATAGTAATATTCAATTGCACGCATTATCCCGCTTGTTACAACCATTGCACGGGCTTCACCCCCGATTTTACGACGGGAAATCACCTGCGTCTGGAAATGATCAATTATTATCTCTGCTTTTTCTTTAATTGCATATTTGTTCGATTCTACAAACTTTCTGAGTTTTTTCTGGGCTCTTTTAGAATCAAAATATGGGTCGTCCTCAATTTTCTTTGTGATTTTATAATAACTTTCCACTGGAGTGTAATTTTTAAGCACATCCCTTATAAATCCTTCCTGTATTGCCTGCTTCATTGTATAGCTGTCAAAAGGCTTATGTCTAATCTTGCCGTCAGGTTGCGGAAAAGGTTCCCCGAATATTTCAAGAGTCTTGTTTTTAGGAGTTGCGGTGAACGCAAAATAGCTTGCATTATTAAGCATTTTTCTGCTTTCCATAATAAAATTGATTTGATCTTGCAAGTCAACATCTTCACACTCGCCAGTATATTCAGGACTTCTTTCAGCAACCATCAGCAAATCATCATATTTTTCACAGTTTTCTCTCACTTCTGATGTAGATGCTAAAGCAATATTCATTTTCGTTGCAGCTTTTCCTCCCTGGCTTGAGTGAGCTTCATCAATAATTATTGCAAACTTATTATTTCTGTGCTCATCTCCGATCTCATTAATTATGAAAGGAAATTTCTGGACTGTTGTGATTATTATCTGCTTGCCTTCACTGATAAACCGTTTCAAGTCTCCGGATCTTTCTGCATGACCTATGATGTTGGAAACCTGAGCAAATGATTTAATTGTGTCTTTGATCTGCTTATCAAGAACCCTTCGATCTGTTACAACAATTATGGAGTCAAATACAGGTTTTTTGTTTTTTTCAAGCCCGACGAGTTGATGAGCAAGCCAGGCGATTGAATTTGACTTGCCGCTTCCGGCAGAATGTTGAATGAGATATCGTTTCCCGGCTCCGTTGATTTGTGCGTCTGAGAGCAGCTTTCGAACTGCTTTTAACTGATGATACCGTGGAAATATCTGCCTATATTTTTTCTTTCCGGTTTTCGGGTCTTTTTCTTCAACGATCTGAGCATAATTCTCAATAATATCTGTCAGTCTCGGCTTTGTTAGTATTTCTTTCCATAAATAATCTGTTGCCAGGCCATCCGGATTGGGGGGATTTCCTGCTCCATCATTAAAACCTTTATTAAATGGCAGAAACCATGAGTCTTTTCCTTTTAAGTGAGCACACATTTCAACTTCATGATCATCTAGCGCAAAATGAACCATACACCGACCAAACTGGAAAAGCAGTTCTTTGGAGTCACGATCATTCTTATATTGCTGCACTGCATCTTCAACAGTCTGTTTTGTCAGCTTGTTTTTCAGCTCAAATGTTGCCACAGGCAATCCATTTATGAAAACGCCCATATCGAGAGCAAGTTGTGTTTCGCTGGAGCTGTAACGAAGCTGACGGGTCACACTGAAAATATTTTTTTCAAAAAGCTCTTTTGCTTTTTCATTGTTTGCTGTCGGAGTTCCGTAAAATGCAGTTATTGAATGAGGTCCGTGATTCAATCCTCTACGCAAAACATCAATCACGCCCCTTTTTGCTATTTCACCCTGAAGCCTGTGAAGGAATTGGGTCCGAGTCGGAGAGTCAGACTCAAGGGAAAGAGAAGCGGCAATATCTGGCTGAGTAGATTTAATAAAGTCAGTCAGTTTAACAAGGTCAACAGCATGTGTTCTGTCATAATCACGAGGATCACCGGCAACATATTTCGATTCTTCAATCAGTGATTTAACAATGAGAGATTCAAGTCCGGCTTCAGTTGTGTCGGTTGGTTTTGTATTTAGTTTACCCATGAAGAAACATCCACCCATTTCTTTTTTGAAAGGACATCAAGAGCTATAAAAATCTGCCGCGGCGTAAATTGTTTTTTTCTTTCTCCCCATGCATGAACTTTTGCAACAACATCTTCTTTTGACTCAGCTTTTTCATTAACTACCACCCAATGAACAGTGGATAAGAGTTCCATTCCAAACGGGGTTTCAAATCCTTTCACAAGATCAGCGACCCGTTCCAGATTTTTTATTGTATTTTTCTGCGTTTCAAGAAATTCGGATGCACTTTCATAAGCACCTGGAACCAGTTTAAGTCGTTTGTCCGGTTTATCGCCTCCATCCGCATAACCTGAAATCAAATGTCCTTCTATAGCATTCAGAACATGGCTCAGATTTTTAGAATAAGGTCCGAAAGGTCCTTTCGTATAATTAAGTCTCAGATTTTCTCCTGATGCCTGAAGAAAATACATTAATTTATGAACTTCAAGAAGTGTTACGATGGGGTCAAGCAATCCATTTAAATAGTGAGCAACCAGTTCAATTAAAGCAGCTCTGCCGGATGTCATTTCCGGAACTTTCCGGTTTTTCACCATTTCTTCGGCAGCCGGAGCTCCAATAGGTTCAAAAACAAGAACTTCAACATCATTTAATGCGATCAGATATTTTTGAATAAGCATTTTCACATCAGACCAGTTCAAACCACCCAATCCACATCCAAGAGGCGGCAATGCAATTGATTTAATGTTCTTTTCTTGAATAATTCTGACAAGATCAATCAATCCATTTTCTATGTCTTCAATTTTACTTTCGCCACGCCAATGTCGTTTTGTGGGGAAATTAATAATTATTCTCGGATTAAAAAGAGCTCCTGTTTCATAAACGAACATTTTCCCCGGAACAACTTCTTCTCTACTGCATGCAGATTCATATTCTTTAAAATTTTCAGGGAATCTTTTTTTAAACTGAAGAGCGATTCCTCTTCCCATAACTCCGACACAGTTCACTGTATTGACAATTGCTTCTGTGTTTGCGGTGAAAATATCACCCTGAGTAAATTTCATCATAGTTCCTCTCAATAATACCAGCTTCTTTTAATCTCAACCACTGGACGATGACTGTTTCCATTAAAAGAACGGATTACATTATTATAATAATTTTCAGAATATATTCCAATTCTATCAATAAGACTCCATGGAAATTTTTCCTCAATGAGAAATTCTGCCTGCTTCTTTTCTCTGCATTCATGCCAGCTTGTGGAATTAATGGCATTCCAGTCAAGTTCATCCAGATTCTCAAGACTTTTTCTGTCTTCAAAGTAGGATGCTCCTGCATTGGAAAGAGTGAAAGCCCACCTTTTGTTGTTCTGTTCAGCCCAATTTACCACTTTTTTTAAATCTGCTTCAAGATGAATGATTGGCTCCTGTCCGCCCTTATACTGCAATTCAGGGTGATTTTGTCTTGAAATCATATAAAGCATTATTGATCGGGGACAGAAATAAAACGGCACACATTCACCGACATAAAGACCGGAATGACTTGCAAGTTGATTTTCGTACAATCTTCTTTGTTTTATCGCTGACATACCAATTTTGACGACTCCTTGATTTTGAACAGTTTTTGCATCTGACCAGATGCAGTCGTCAGAAATAATTGAAGCGAGGTTTTCAACATGAGTTATGTGATAAATCTTTGGATTAGCGGGAACTGTCATTCGTCACCATTCTCCATGTTATGCTCTTCATTCAATTCTTCTTCGTTTTCTTCCATCTCAACAGTTTCTTCCACAAAATCCGGAATTTCAACATCCCTCACATCAATCTTACCGGTTACAACATCCGAAACAAGGCGGGTGCGATATTCCTGAATCAGTTCAATTTCTTTTTCAGTGCGGGCGATGGTCTTGTCGATGAGAGCAGTTTCTTTTTCTATGAAAGCAACTATTTCTTGCTGTTCAGAAATTGGTGGTACGGGAATTTTTAAGGTCTTTGTTTCATCCTGATTTATAATTGGCATCGTTGTATATTTTCCACATTCAATAATGAAGCTTTTTAAGCACCTTAGAGCAAAAGTCATATATATTGAAACAACTCTCTCATTTGTAAAAATCGCATTGATTTGTTGATTGCAGCTTGAAATGTCAGGGGAAATAGAAACCTTCCCAATCGTACCGCCTATTCCAATCATCATTACTGTATTTGCTGGAAACAGCTTTACATCTTTCTTGCCTAATTCTGATAACTGACGATAAGAATTTTTCAGAAACACCTCTTCCTTAAAATCAGATGGAGTAAACCAGTCAAAACCTTTTTCGCAGAAATGCGATTCGTTGGCACCTTTTGGTGTTCCACCGGTTTTCACGAATTTTGTGCAACGCCTTATATACAGAGCCTCCCAATGCATCGGGATTTCTCCGATCCATTCAACACCGCTGTTTTTCATTTTAACATTGGGGTTGATGCCTTTTGTTACTGCTTCATTGATGATGTTCTGTTTCTGTTCTTTCAGTAATGCAATGAGTTTCTTTTTGTTTTTTATAAACTTTTTTATTTTTTCTGTCTGCCAGTCAAGATAACAAGCTATTTGAATTTGTTCGGATTCAGGAGGGATCGGCATAGGTGTTTTTCTTAAAAGCTCATAGTTAATATTCTGTCCTTCTCTAATACCGGTCACGCAAGTTTTCAGCAAAGAAATTAATTCTTTTGATTTTGCAAGATGCCTGAAATATTCAAAAAATATTCGATCATTAGGAATCATCACGGTATATGCCGGACTGATAATCCCCCGATGCTTTGAATATTCAATCCCTCCTTGGAAAGATCGCAAACTTATTACAAAATCACCCGGAGTAACCAATTTCAATAAGTGTAAATCTTTTTGAGCCTCAACAGTTCGATTCTCATACATTGACTTCGGAACAACCCCTTTTGTTTGAGTTGCTGCAAGTAACGGTTCATTCGGGTATCCTTTTTCAACCCTTTCACTGAAAACATATTTCGTTTTTACCAACTTCCAATTCTCCGGTACTTTTCCAATCCAAAAAGCACCAGAATCTTTATATTTCGGGTATGGTTTCATTACTTTTCCCCGACAATTTCTTCAAGCAGTCCATCTGTCTCTTTTTCAATAGCGAAAATGTCTGCTTTTATTTCTTCAAGTGTTCTCATCGGTACCGATTTATAAAAATGGCGTGTGAATGATATTTCATAGCCGATTTGTGTTTTTACCGGGTCTATCCACGCATCAGGAGTGTATGGAAGCACTTCTCTTTCTATAAATTCGCTGATTCCCCCTTTTTCAAGCAGTGGAACTTGTTCGGTGTCACTGAGTTCTGTGTCAAAATGATATTCCACAACCTGTTTCTTCCCATTGATATTGACTTCAAACAGTCCGTGCAAAGGATTTGCTTCAGTTCCTTTTTTGTGAATTTTTTTTATAACAGGAACACCTTCTTCAGCAATCATATTCTTATCTTTAAAGTCTTTGATTTCTTTTGGTGAATAAACATTTTCAGGATCAATGTTTTTTACACGAAGCGGTCTAAGCACATGAACTTTATAATATCCGAATGATTCATTGGGAAAAATCTTTGACTGCTCTGTTTCCTTGGGAGCAATAATGAGTTTGCAGATTTCTTTGATGTGGTCTTCATTCAGCTCACAGTTTTTCTTACCCATATTTTTACGAAGTGACTGATACCATTTTGTCGCATCTATAAGCTGCACTTTTCCTTTTCTTTTTTCAGATTTTTTATTGGTGAGCACCCAGATATATGTCGCAATTCCAGTGTTATAAAAAATATTCTCAGGCAGAGCAACTATAGCTTCAAGCCAGTCATTTTCTATAATCCATCTGCGGATATTGCTTTCTCCCTGTCCGGCATCACCGGTAAAAAGAGATGATCCGTTATGAACCTGGGCAATACGGCTGCCGAGCTTGCTTTTTTCCTTCATTTTCATCAGCTTGTTTACCAGAAACATTAACTGGCCGTCACTTGATCTTGTGAGCATTTTATATTCGGGATCATCTGCAAATTCAATAATAAACCTCGGATCTTTAATATCATTTTTTCCACCCATTCTTTCAAGATCGGTTTTCCAGCTTTTTCCGTATGGCGGATTTGAAAGCATAAAGTCAAATTTGTTAGAGATAAAACCATCACTGGAAAGAGTGGAGCCATATATAATGTTTTCAGCTTCAGCACCTTCACCTTTCAACAGGAGATCCGCTTTTGCAATAGCATAAGTTTCAGGTTGAATTTCCTGACCGTAAAGATGTATTGACACCTCCTTCCCTGAATCTTTTGCCAGTTTGTGGAGTCTTTCTTCAGCCACAGTCAGCATTCCGCCAGTTCCGCATGCTCCGTCATAAACAAGGTATGTTCCTGACTCAATTTTGTCTGCTATTGGAAGAAAAATCAGGTCTGCCATGAGTTTTACAACATCACGAGGCGTAAAATGTTCTCCGGCCTCTTCATTGTTCTCCTCATTGAATCGACGTATAAGCTCTTCAAAAATCATACCCATGTTATGATTATCAAGTCCGGGAATTTTTTCATTGCCGTTGGAATCAAGCACAGGTTTCGGACTGAGATTTATTGCAGGATTAATAAATTTTTCAATCATTGAACCGAGAATTCCAGCATCAACCAGTGTTGGAATCTGATTGCGGAATTTAAATTTATCAAGAATCTCCTGGACATTTGGAGAAAACCCATCAAGATATTCTTCAAAATCAGCTTTCAACTGCTGTATTTTTGCTCGGTTTTTCAAGTCTTTAAGAGTAAACGCAGATCTATTAAAAAACGCTTCTTTGGCAACTTGACACAAAGCCGCATCCTGATTTGCTATTCCTGCAGTATCAAGATGTTTTTTCATTTCAATTACAGCACCTTTTGTCGGTTCAAGAAGTGCATCCAGACGCCGGATAACTGTCATTGGAAGAATAACATCCCGATATTTTCCACGAACATAAACATCTCTTAATACATCATCAGCAATATTCCATATAAAATTTACTATCGTGTTATGTGTGATCTGATCCATACGAAATCTCCATAGAGGTAATTCAATCACCACAATATATCCATCTGCACTATAATTGTAAATAAAAGTTACTCTATGTTAATAAAAATCCATTGAGGTTCTGAATTTCACTTTTTTGACATACTTTTTCATACGGGCATAATACTTCCGCGGAATGAAAAATTAACCAGGAGCGGGTCATGAAAAAAATCAACCTCACAAATGCCATCATCCAGATCCTGAAGGAATCAAAAAAACCTCTGCATTCAAAGGTCATTACGGAAAGGATACTGTCATCCGGGATATGGAAGACTGACGGCAAAACTCCGGAGGCGACTGTTTCTGCCAGGATATATACCGACATAAAGGATAACGGGGAGAGATCTCCTTTCATTAAGACCGGTCCGCTGACTTTTGCCCTGAGGGGTGGTGTGTCAGAAGAGGTTAATAATATTGAAAGACCTGAAAGATCAACAAAGAAAACAAAGACTCCTGCCGGTTCACTGTCATTTCTCAAGGCGGCTCAGAAAGTTCTTGAGATGTCTGAAGGTAACAAACCTATGCACTATGAAGAAATAACGGACACGGCACTTGAAAAGGGATGGCTGGTTACAAGTGGCAAAACTCCGGAAGCAACTATGAATGCCCAGCTTGTCACGGAACTGAAAAGGAATAAAGCCCGTGGAGAGACCGGGGTTTTCATGAGAACTTCCCCGGGACATTACGGACTGGTGAAATGGATAGGCACCGGTATCCCTTATCAGATCTCCCAGCAGAATAAAGAGGTTAAGAAAAAGCTCCACAGCCGGCTGATGGCCATGAGCCCCTCGGAATTTGAAGAGCTTGCAGGACAGCTCCTGGCGGAAATGGGGTTTGAAAGTATCGAAGTGACAAAATACAGCAGTGACGGCGGAATAGATGTCAGAGGCGTTCTTCAGATAAGCGATGTCATAAGGATAAAGATGGCAGTCCAGGTCAAAAGATGGAAAGGTAATGTCCAGAGCCCAACCGTTCAACAGGTCAGAGGCAGTCTCGGAGCACATGAACAGGGACTCATCATCACTACCAGCAACTTCAGCAAAGGAGCAGTCGAAGAAGCAAGCCAACCCGATAAAACACCCGTAGCACTCATGAACGGGGAACAGCTTGTCACACTGCTCATGGAACACGGAATCGGAGTAAGACGGGTAACACATGACCTGTTTGAGATGGAATAATAAAAAGGGAGAAGAACTATGAAGAAAAAAACAATTTATTGTCGTCCGGAAGAGGGTAAAGAGGAGTTTGTAAGACATCTTTTCAGCCGCCATGCCGAGGAGTGGGGTTTTGAGATCCTCAACATTCAGAAGAAATTTCCGGATTGTACCGCTATTGATAAGCGAGGCACAAAAGAGAGAATTGTAAATATTGAATTTGAATATTCTGCAAAGAATTATGAAACACACGGACACGATTCAAGGCCTTTAAAACATCCAACAATAATAGTATGCTGGAACAAGAATGCGACCAACATAAAAGGAGTTGAAGGAATAATCTCTTTGAAGGAAAAACAGTACGGGATTGATATAAAAAAATATCCGAAGGAAATCTCTACTGATGACTCAGAAAATACTCAGCCCAAATACTATGTTCTAAATTACAATCCAAAATATGCCGGAGAGAGGGAAATAGAGGAATGGGTTAATGTGAACTGTTTTAGAGTTAATCCCGGGGAAGGCACATCCAACAAATTTGCAGGAAATCTGCCTGCAGGATCAAAAATACTTCTGCATCAGGCAGGAAAAATTGTCGCAGGTTTCACTGTTGTAAGATATGTTGTTATTGAACCCCCTTCAAGAACACAGGAGAAAGAATTTTTCAAGCTTTATGCACAGTTGATGAATTATCCGACTACCTTATACTCATCTAACGAAAAAGAGCATAAAAACGAATATTGGAGCGGGCACATTTTTTATACTGATTTTTTTATATTTGAAAGAGCTTGTCCAAAATATAATATGGGTCCAAGAGCTGTTGTGAGAAAATTAACAGAAACTGATTATGATAATTTAGTGGGCTGAAAATGTCTGAAAGAAGTAGCGGTTTTTATTGTACTTCAGGGGCTTTTGATTCAACATATCACTTTATTTCAGAAATTGTTCTTCCTAACTTCCAGTTTTTTGAAAAAAGCTTTACATCCAGCCCGGGAAATCAAAAGGCAGGATCCTTTAGAAGTTTTTATAATAGTGTGGTGTCCATGAACTCTATTCTGGATTACCTGTTCTGGGAATGTCTTGATCTCCAAAACATAATAAATAATGGCGAGGGAGACTCTGCCGAATATCAGGGAATATTGTCTGTGAAAATGGAAAAAGAAGGTCGTTTTAGAAATAATTTGTATAAACTCTATCCGGTTCTGAGTGATATAAATGAGATAGCAAACGCCCTGAAACATTGTAAAAGAAAAAAAACCGGAAAAATCAGAGCATCAACCGTTTTTCAACAATCTTCTACTCTTAAAGTTAATCTTGAGCTAAACATAGGTAACGATACGCAGAATAATATAAAAAGTAGCAGCTCAATAGAGACTGAAGCCACAATTATCGGCACTCATTTAAACACATTGAAGTCCGGGTTCAGCTTCTGGATTAATTATGGAAATTTTGATGCCTCCTTCGTTGAAAGATTTTTGGCAGGAGAATATCACTTTGAAAAAGGATTTAAGAATAATTGTGTATAGCAATTATCTTAAAGCGGACATGGTAGAGACACGCAGTCTGTTTAAGATGGAGTTTCCCCCTTTATGAGTAAAAACAAGGAAGGATACTGTCATATTTGCGGAGAATACGGGCCGCTGTCTTTTGAACACATTCCACCTGAAAAGTGTTTTAATAATACCAAGGTTGAAACGATAAAAATATTCGGAAACAAAAAGATAATATCTCAAAAAGGTGCCGGTGGCTATACATTATGTGAATCCTGTAATAACAATACGGGAACTTACTATGGTCGTAATTATAAAGAGTTCATCGATAAAAGTGCTGAGATATATCGTAAAATAAATCCTTCGGATCAATCTTTGGTAAAGTTCCAAACTGAAATATATCCACTGAGAGTATTCAAACAGATAATCGCCATCTTTTGCAGTTATTGTCCAGAAAAATATTTCTATAGGAAATACCCTTTAATAAAAAGGTTTCTCCTTTCCAAAGAGGAACAGGGATTTCCTGATGATTTAAGACTGGGAGCATTTTTTCCGTACTTTGAGGATGCCGTCCTGTTAAGACAATCCGGAATAGAATCAATGATGTATACAAACAGCCAGAGTGAGATAAAGACATGTGATTTTTCAGAGTTTATATACCCTCCTCTTGGATTCGTTTTAACTACGAACAATCATTTTCATCCCGACACTATGGACATAACCTTTTTTAAAGAGTTCGGTTACGATGAAAAAAGGGGAATCAACCTTAAAGTACCCATACTGCCTGTTGTGAGTTTGATGCCCTGTGATTATAGATCGAAACAAGAGATATACGCAATGAATGAAATCCACAATAAAAACGGAAAAATTAATGCCCCGACTTGCATTCCTATGAAACAGTTTAAAGATTGGAGAGAACAATGAAAAAGAATGAGAAGAAAAGAGCACTTTATCAGGAACTATTTGAAGACATGGATTTGGCGTTAAAGGACAAGTATTACTTGGAGTCAGCTTGGTATTCATATGCGATTATTGAAGATAGAGCCCGCTCAATCCTTGAAAAAACAGGACTATCATTTAAAAAGAAAAAAGGTGATGCGAAAATTGTTATGCTCGGGAAAAAACTGTCTGAAATTGAGAACAGAACAAAAAAGAATGATTCCATTGCAACCGCACTCGCAGGATCTCCTATTTTAATCGTCAGAACAAGAGACTGGTGTAATAACTCAAGGAACCCCATGATGCATGGACTTGCTGGAGATTTTAGCCTCTCAACACCATTTAAGCAGCTGAGAAATGAAATGAAAAAAATGGCGGAAGAAGGGAAAAAACTATCTCGAGAGTGGTCATCTATGGTTAACCGTTTTAAGAGTATTCAGAAAAAAAATGAAAAGACAGAGTTAATCAAGAAAAATAAGTAAAGGTTGAATTTAAGTATGAAAAGCCCGAAAAGTTCCAAGAAAGTCCCCTTTGATATGTCGGTAAAGTCAAAGCAGTCTTTCCCTACTGTTGGTGAAATAGTGCTGTTTGTCCTAAACGGGACTGGGTTGTGGGATGTAACGGATGAAAAAAAGAAAGCTCTGCAAAAAAAGCTTCAACGATTTGCAAAGGAAGAAATTATTCTTCCAAGAGAAGAAATAAACGATATTTTTGAAGAGCTTTTAAGCAGCTTCCTCTCGGATAAATATCTAACAAGTATATTTGCTGATATTATTGTCGGTCTTATTTACGGATATCCTCTGCTACTTAAAGAAAATGCTTCTCATTTAAATAAAAAAGAAACTGGACTTTGGATTTTGAGAGTTTCCATACCGGCACCCTTAACAGTTTATTTATTCCAATCTATGAAGCTTGCTGAACATCCTTCTGTAAAAAAACTGTTTTTTAAGGAATCGCCTGAGATTGATCTGTTTCTTCCTGATATTACTGAGAATTCATCTACCTATGCCTGCAGTAAAGTATTAAGATGGTGGTTTGATAAAGTTCTTAAAACATCTCCTGAAATATTAATATATAAAGAAAAAAGTAAAGAGCCTCTTTCCGGTGGTATGAACCCTGAACCTAGAACAGTTAGAAACTGGTTTAACGGAAAGGATATTCCGAAGATTGAAACTCTTTTAGATCTTGCTGAGCATTTTGAAGTCGATGAAAAAATACAAGTAAGAAAACAGACTTTTCTTGTGTATATGATCATTGCCAGACTGTTCGATAGTTTCTTCAGAGAATTAACCAGCAATTATGATAATGAGGAAATAAACGATATTTCCAAAGAGTTTTTAATCATATATAAGGCCTTTGAAGAAAACCTCGCTCCAATATTAAATAAAGCATTCTCAACTATAAATGATGTTCCATGGGATATTTGGAGAAAACTAGTCAATGAAACCTATGAAGAACTGCTTTCAAAGATTTATAGTATGGGTGACAACATTGAAGCATCAAGAAATAATGAGCTGAAGATTTTTTATGAGATCTTTGCTGAAAGATATGACGCCAATATGAAAAAGACACCCTTTCCTCAGGACAAAATGAATTTTGCTGAAAAATCGAGACTGTTGCTAAATGAAGGTTGTAATGTAAAGAAGAACCCTAAAGATATTGAATCCTTCGAAGAAAAAGTAAGACTTGTCGAAAAAGAAAACCCTCACGACGGAACTTTGGGTTTTTATACTCCTGTAATAAGAGGAAGACTTGAAGTTTTTAAAAACAACTTTCCAAGAGCACTGTCTTTTTATAAGGAAGCCTTTGATAAGGGACGGTATTCTGCCGGCAAGTTTCGTGAAAGAATTGTGAAAGAATTGATGGGACTCTGTGCATATCAATATACAATTCTTTATGACAGCAAAGAGCAGAGAGGTGAATGTGAATACTATAAGGTTCTGAAATATCTTAAAGATTGGTGCAGACTTCATTATTTGCATTTGGATTTTGTTCTTGAGGAAGATAAATATATAGAGTTGTTCAGGAGAGATTTCGAAAAAACATTCAGGTACTATCTTCCAGATATGGAAAGCATGCCTGTCTCCATAGGTGAGTGGGATAGTGTTGCCGGTCCTGAAACCAATGAAAAGATGAAAAACTGGAAGCCCAACTTCAGACACCCAAGCCGCCTTGTTAAAGATTTTGAAACGCGTGACAATTCCCAACTTATGGTTGCAATTTACCTACATCGAAAAGATGATGCCTTAAAACTTATAGAAAAGGGTGCAAATTTAAACTATTTTAATACAACAAATGACAACGCCTTTAATTATGCAATTTGTAATAATTTGTATGACATAGCTTTAAGAATACTTGAAGGAAATATAAATAAAGAAGTTTTAGAGACCCCGACAAAAAAACACGGAAACACTGGATTAGGTCTTGCGATAAAACACAGAAAAAAAGATCTTGTTAAAAAGATCCTTGAAATTGGAGTTGATCCCAACAAGAGGTTGCCTGGACTCGATGGTGAAATGACTCCTTTGTATCTGGCAATTATTTCATATGGCGAACCTACACTGGAAATACTCTGCAGAAAAAACATTTACGGATCTGACGAAGAGTCTCTTGAAATTATCAAGATACTTCTTGAAGCCGGTTCACTCCCCAATCTTCCGAATATAAATCAACTGTTGGAGCATAAAGCCGATCCCGATCACAGGATCAATTCCGGAGCCACAGCATTAATGTTTGCAGTAGAAAAGGATTTTACAGAAATTGCAGAACTTTTACTGAAGAATGGGGCAGATCCTACAATAACAAGAGATGACGGAGCAATGCCGTTAGATTTTTGCAAATCTGAAAAGATGCACGCTTTAATAATTGAAGGAATCAGAAACTATAAACCTGAAAAAGGTATCATCATTAATCTCGCTAAAGCATAATAATCATTAAATAATATAAGAATTTTTTTCGTCTAAAAATCTTCAATTTAAACCTCTATTTTTATCCTTAAGATTAAACATGTAAACACGGTTTTTTCAACGGAGGAGACGATGGAAAAAATTATTAGAACAGATCATTTTGTTGCCAGGCAGCAGCAAAGAGGGATCAGCGACGAGATGGTAGATTCAGTTTTACGCTATGGAGTAAAGTTCTTTATTAACGGAGCACGGGTGCTTATCCTTGTTCCCAGAAAAAAGGTTAAAAAGCTTGGATTGTCCGAAAAGATCACAGATGTTGCTGTTGTTATCGAAGACAACGCCCTTATTACAGTAATGCACCGGATTTCAAAGATTCCAAGAAAGAAGGAATCACAACTTCACAGAAGGAGGCGGTCATGAGAGAACAGCCGCTTTCAATCAACTTTCATCTTACAGAAAGATGTAACATGTGCTGCCGGTACTGCTTTGCAAAGTATTCAGGAGAAAACTGCCGTGAGCAGACCCTTTCACTTTATCAGTATTGCAGAATTATTGAGCAGATCGCCAAGGAGGGGTTCTCAAAGATCTCCTTTGCCGGTGGGGAACCGCTTCTGCATCCTATGCTCCCGGAGCTTATAAGGTTCACAAAACAGCTCGGGATCACAACTATGCTGGTGACCAACGGGTCACTGCTGACTCCGGAGTTCCTTCAAAGAATGCAGGGACTTCTGGACTGGATTTCGATCAGCGTGGACAGCCTGTCTTCAGACACAAATCTGAACATCGGCAGGATCTTCAAAGGGGTCGGGATGACAGAGGAGCAGTACCGGCAGAGAATTGAGTGGGTTAAAGAGGCAGGGATGCGGCTTAAGATCAATACGGTCGTTTCATCTGCAAACCGTAACGAGAGCTTTGTTCCATTCATCAATGATGCAGCCCCGGAAAGATGGAAGGTCTTTCAGGTCCTGCCGATCGAGAACGCAAACAGAGGAGCAGTGGACAGGTTTCTGATCAACCCGGACGAATTCAGCAGATTCCTGAATAATAACGGGACAGTAAAATCCCCTTTGATCCCGGAATCCAACAGCGACATGATTGATTCTTATGTGATGATAGATCCGCAGGGACGGCTATACAGCAACACAGATAATGTCCTCAGATATTCAGATCCGGTTTACCGCTGTCCACTTAAGCAAGCCTTGAAAGAAGCAGGGTTTATGATCGATAAGTTCATCCGCAGAGGAGGTGCCTATGTGTGGTGAGAAAACATATTGCTATAGAAAAAAAGGAGCCACATACAGCAGCTCCTTTAATCCTTCCATCAACCGGCACCTTCAGCATTTCCCTTCAATAAGGTTCCAGTCGACCATCTCTGTGCCGGTTACTTTGGCTCCTCCACCTTCCGGACATGAGAAGTCCCAGTCCATTTCATTGACTGCTACATCGAGTGTCATTCCTTCCTCAAGTTCAAGGTCAACTCGGATCCGGAGTTCAACTGTCGCTTTGCGGGTCTTCTTTTTCATTTCCACCCTCCGTCACTTTTCCATCGGTGCTTTCAGTGCTCCCG
>ENA-UOWO01002785-UOWO01002785.1-activated-sludge-metagenome-genome-assembly--contig:-NODE-2785-length-21235-cov-7.063834_pt1 | contig 21235 bp, 19 predicted proteins | sample MGYA00238148_ERZ761564 | MGnify/ENA primary metagenome ERZ761564 (study PRJEB28885, sample SAMN05720194) | activated sludge metagenome | isolation source: Anaerobic digester | place: USA... | reverse complement strand
CCCACAGCCAGTCGACCAGGTGCTCGTTGCCCGGGTCGACCTTCGACAGTTGCTCAAGCAGGCCCTTGTCGAGGTTGCCCCAGTTCGTCAGCTTGCTGCGATCGAGCTTCTGCAGCAGACCACCCTCGATCTGAGCCTTGGCGAAGTGCGCGCCCGGCACCACGATGTCGTAGCCGGTCTTGCCAGCGACCAGTTTCGCGTGCAGCACCTCGTTGTTGTCGTAGTTGTCGTAGTTGACCTTGATGCCGGTTTCCTTCTCGAAATTCTTGATCGTGTCGTCGGCGATGTAGTCGGACCAGTTGTAAACATTGAGCACCTTCGAGTCGGCAGCAACCGCGCTGCCCAGCGCGGCGAGGCAGGCCAGGGCGATGCTGAATTTCTTGACGTGACTGCGCATGACGTTGTGATCCTTGTCTTGTCGGGTTGGAATCGAGGAGAGCGGCGAACGGTTCCCGCCCTGAAGCAGGAACCGAGCCGTCGCCGCGGCGAGGAATTCTGTACGAGAACCAGGGTAACGGAGCCTGACGGATTCTCGATGACCGACATCGCGCTCGGCTACGCTTGTGACCTGTCGCCACCGCCCGCGGCGGCCCCCTGATGGAGCCATCCATGTCCTCCCGTCCCCAGCTCGATGAATCCCGGCTGCACCCGGCCATACGCGACACGGTCGAACACCTGCATGCCGAGGTGGTGCACAACGTCCAGGCGGCTGCCATGTCGAATGCGGTGCTGGTCGTCGGCATGGCGACCAATCCGTTCTGCAAGCGGGCCCGCAAGGCGCTCGACACGGCCGGCGTGCCGCACCAGTACCTGGAATACGGCAGTTACCTGAGCCGGTGGCGCGAGCGCCTGGCACTGAAGATGTGGACCGGCTGGCCGACGTTCCCGATGGTGTTCGTCAAGGGCGTGCTGATCGGCGGCGCCGACGACCTGGCGAAATTGATCGCCAGCGGCGAGCTCAAGCGGCTGCTCGCTTGAGTCAAGGTCGACCGGGGGCTCGCTGGCGGTCGATGGCGATCGCCCTGCTGGCAGCCCTGAGCGCGGCGCCGAAGCTGCTTGCGCAGACCACCGAGGTGACGGCACCCTGCCGCATGCCGGGATGGGCCAACGAGGTGCGCTGCGGCGTGGCGCGGCGACCGCTCGACCCCGCGCGGCCGGGCGGCGCACAACTCGACATCCACTACGTGGTGGTGCGTGCACTGGCCCGCCGCCGCCTGCCCGACCCGGTCTTCATGCTGGCCGGCGGGCCGGGCCAGAGTGCGATCGCGCTGGCCCCGGCCGTGCTGCCGCTGTTCGCGCGGCTCAACAACCGGCGCGACATCGTCTTCGTCGATCAGCGCGGCACCGGCCGCTCAGCACCGCTCGATTGCGACGACAACCGCCTCTCCCCCTTGTCCGAACCAGACGGACTCGATGCGCAACTGGCGAGGCTGAAACTCTGTCTCGCACGGCTGGCGACCACCGCACCGCTGACTTCGACGGACGACCTGAAATTCTTCACCACGGCCATCGCGATGCAGGATCTGGATGCGGTTCGCGCGAGACTGGGGGCCGAGCGCATCAACCTGATCGGCGCGTCGTACGGCACACGTGCAGCGCTCGACTACGCGCGCCAGTTTCCGGCCCGGGTACGACGCAGCGTGCTCGACGGCGTGGCACCGCCCGACATGGTGCTTCCGGTGAGCGGTGGCACCGACACCCAGGCCGCCTTCGACGCCCTGCTGACCGATTGCGAGCGCAGTCCGGCCTGCCATCGCAGCCACCCGCATCTGCGCGAGGAATGGACCCGCCTGCTTGCCAGCCTGCCGCAGGACGTGCTGGCAGCGCATCCGTTGACCGGCCGCACAGAGCACTTCACGCTCGATCGCGATCGGCTGCTGGGATGGGTGCGCGGGCCACTGCATGCACCCTGGCTGGCAGCCGCACTGCCACGCGCCATTGGCGAGGCAGCGGCAGGCCGCCACGCAGGGCTGCTGGGCCTGTCGGCCGCACTGTCGAGCCGACGCAATGGCCGGGTGGCCATGGGCATGCATTTCAGCGTGATCTGTGCGGAAGACGGCCCGCTGCTGCCTCCGCCCGATCCCGCAGCGGCAGCCGCCACGATGCCGTTCGTGGATCACGCCATGCGGCTGTACCAGCGCGCCTGCGCGCTCTGGCCGCGCGGCGCGGTGCCGGAGGACTTCTATCGCCTACCCGCTTCGTCAGCACCTGCGCTGCTGCTGAGCGGAGGGCTGGATCCGGCCACGCCGCCGAGACACGGAGAACGGATCGCCCGCGCGCTCGGGAACAAGGCATTGCACGTGGTCGCCCCCAACGCTGGCCACGGCTTGATCGGGATCGGCTGTGTGCGCGATGTAGTGTTCCGCTTCATCGATGCGATGGACGACGCTGCAGCGCTGGCCATCGATGCGTCGTGCGTCACCGACATCCCGCGTCCGCCCGCATTCGAGCCCGTGGATCCGTCGACGTCCGAGGCGCAACCCAACGAATCGGGCGCAAGGTGATTGACGTCGAGCGACTGGCCAAGAGGTTTGCGCCGGCCCCGCGAAGCGTGGGTGACTTGCTGGCCCGACGCCCGGCGCCGCCCGGGATGCGCGCCGTCGAGGAGATCAGCTTCAGCGCGGCCAACGGATGCATCACCGGGCTGCTGGGACCCAATGGCGCCGGCAAGACGACCACGCTGCGCATGCTGGCCGGACTGATCGCGCCGGACGCGGGGCGCATGTCGGTCGACGGCATCGACGTGGCGTCGCACCCGCGCGAGGCACTGGCGCGGATGGGGCTGCTCAGCGATGCCCGAGGCCTCTACCCACGGCTGACTGCACGCGAGAACATCGTCTACTACGGCGAATTGCAAGGTCTGGCTCGCGACCGCGCCGAGGCGCGGGCCGAGCAGCTGGCAGGAATGCTCGACCTGCGGCCGCTGCTCGACCGCCGCACCGAAGGATTCAGCCAGGGCGAACGGATGAAGATCGCGCTGGCTCGGGCCCTGGTGCACGACCCGGCGAACATCGTGCTGGACGAGCCGACCAACGGCCTTGACGTGCCCGCCACACGCAGCCTGCGCGAATTGCTGCGTTTCCTGCGCACGGCCGAGGGGGGAGGCAAGTGCATCGTGTTCTCGACGCACATCATGCAGGAGGTCGAGCGGCTGTGCGACCACGTCGTCGTGGTGTCGCAAGGGCGCAGCGTCGCCGACGGCACGGTCGACGAGCTGCTCGCCCGGACGCAGCAGACCGATTTCGAGGAGGCGTTCGTGCAACTGGCGTTCCCGGCCAGAAGCGAGGAGTGCGCATGAGCGCCGCCTGGGTCGTCTATGTGAAGGAAATCGTCGAGGCGCTGCGCGACCGCCGCACCCTGATGGTCGTGCTGTTCAGCAGCGTGCTGATGGGTCCGCTGCTGCTGGTCGCGCTGTCGGCGCTGCTCGCAAGCTTCGAGGCCAGCGCGGAGAGCCGGGTCGTCTACGTCGCGGGCAGCACGCATGCACCCGGCCTGGTCAACTTCCTCGAGCGGCAGACCCGGATCGTGAAGCCCCCACCGGCAGATTACGAGGCTCGGCTGCGCACACGGAAATGGGCGGATCCGGTTCTGGTCGTTCCGCCCGACTTCGAGGCGGCATTGCAACGCGGCGAGACGCCGATCGTCGAAGTGGTCAGCGACAGCGGCAACGCGCAGGCGCAGGCGGGTGCGGCCCGCGTGCAGCGCCTGCTGGCGGCCTACCTCCAGGAGCGAGCCACGCTCGCTCTGGCCCTGCGTGGCGTATCGCCGGAGTTGCTGGCCCCCTTCGAGGTGGAAGAGCGCGATCTGGCGAGTTCGCGCGCACGTGCTGCGCAGATCACCGGCATGCTGCCGTTCTTCGTGATCATGGCGGTGCTGTACGGCGCACTGAATGCTGCACTCGACACGACCGCCGGAGAGCGCGAACGCGGATCGCTGGAGCCGCTGCTGATGAACCCGGCCCGACGGGGATCGCTGGTACTGGGCAAGTGGGGCGCGGTCGCGAGTGTCGCCGTGCTGATCGCGACCCTGAGCTGCTTCAGCTTCATACCTGCGCAATGGCTGCTGCGCAGCGACACGCTGCAGGCCATGTTCCAGTATGGCTGGCGCGAGGCACTCGCGTTTCTGGTGGTGCTGCTGCCTCTCTGTGCGGCCATGTCGGCGCTGCTGATGGCGATCGCGATCCGCTGCAGGACCTTCAAGGAGGCGCAGGCCAGCAGCACGGTCGCGCTGGCCATCGTGTCGCTGTTGCCACTGGTCACGGTCTTCGACCAGCGCGGGGAATCGCCCTGGCACCTGTGGGTGCCTGCGCTGGCGCAATCAACCCTGATGACGCGCGTCCTGAAGGGCGAACCCCTCGGCCCCGCAGAGCTGGCCGTACCGTTGGCGGTGTCAACGCTGCTGACGTTGATGGCCCTGGCCTGGATGTCGCGGCGGTTGAGCGACGCCGCGTTGCGATGAGAAGCGCAGCGACTTCGGGGCATGATGCGTCGATGACCTCGAAGTCCGCCGCCTTTCCTCTTGCGCAATGGCGCTGGTGCCGATTCGGCGATCTTCATCTGCACGAGCTGCAGCGCATCCACACGGCGCGCCAGCAGGTTTTCATCGTCGAGCAACGCTGCCCCTACGTCGATGCCGATGGCTGCGACGAGCACGCCTTCCATCTGGCCGCCTGGGTGCACGGACACCCGGTGCCGCTGGCCTACGCGCGAGTCGTCGAGCCGGGCTTCAAGTATGGGGAGCCCTCGATCGGTCGCGTGCTGACCACGGCGGCCGGTCGCGGCAAGGGGCTGGGGCGGGATCTGGTGCAGCGTGCGGTGGCGCTGACGATCGATGCGTACCCGGGCCTGGGCATACGCATTTCAGCGCAGAGCCACCTGGAAGCCTTCTATCGAAGCTTCGGATTCGGTGCAATCGGCCCAGGCTATCTCGAGGATGGCATCCCGCACATCGAGATGCTGCGGCCGGCCTGACGGGCTGGGCCCTTGTCTCGACCAAGCTGCATCGTCGATCACGCAGCAATGCGCGCCAGAGCCCGCTCGACCTCGGTCTGCCAGGGCAGGGCATGGACGATTTCGTTGAGATGCAGCGCCGCCTGCAGGGTGGGAATCGGCTCGCCCTGCGCGTCGAGCAGCATCAGGTTGGTAACCAATCCCAACGGGTCTGCCATCGCGACGACGCCCTGGTGCAGCTGGATCCAGTCCCAGGCGACACCGGCCGCCACGTCACTGCTGACCCGTGCCCACAAGGTCTGGCCGGAGCAAGGCGTGTCATGCAGGCCCGACTGCACGACCCGGGTATGCATGTGGATCAAACGCAAATCCATCGTAGAGTCCGCCTGCCACAATAGGGGAGGCCATGCGCGCACTGTCCACGGGGGAGCCATCGGTAGTACCGCCTTCCAGAAGGCAGTCACCGAACTGCCATGGATGCCAGTGTGGTCCGGTTCGCCAAGCTTGCCACCTGTCAATGTTTTCAGGTGTGTGCGAGTGAGACAGCGAGAACGAGGCTTTCGGGAGTGATCGGTTTCTGATGCTTCAGAGCGGCTTTTCATCGGTGTTCGAGGCGCAGAGCCGCGACGATCTCCAGACGGAAATCGTCCGCTTTGCCCGCGGCCTCGGCTTCGAGACGGTGTCGGCGACCACCGTGATCGACCATTTCCTGGGCCAGCCCGAATTCATCTCGCTCGATAACGCGCCGGCGGCCTACCGGGACGCCTTCGACGACGAGAACAACGGTCGGCGCGACCCGGTGATGCAGCACTGCAAGAAGAAGAGCGTTCCCATCATCTGGGATCAGACCACCTACATCTCGGCCGGAGAAGCCGAGAAATGGGAGCGACAGGCCCACTACGGCTATCGCACTGGCATTGCGCTGGCGCTGCACATGCCCGAGGGGCGCCATTTCCTGCTCGGTGTCGACCGCGATCGGCCATTGCCCGCGGGCTCGCAGGAGCTCACAAGGATGGTTGCCGACCTGCAGCTGTTCGCCGTGCTGGCCCAGGACGCGGCGCTGCGGGTGCTGCTGCCGGCCGTCCCCGATGCCACCGCGGTGTCGTTGACTCCCCGCGAGCTCGAAAGCCTGCGCTGGACCATGGAAGGCAAGACCGCCTGGGAGGTGGGCAACATCCTCGGCATCACGGAGCGTACCGCCGTGCTGCACCTGAACAACGCCACCCACAAGCTCGACTGCGTGAACAAGCATCAGGCGGTACTGAAGGCACTGCGACTGAAGCTCATCCGCTGACTCGGGCAAGCCGGTCGGCTAACGACAAGCCGGCCGTCAGGCAAGCTGTAAGAGTTGACAGTTACGGCCGCGGGGGCCCGCTGCTGAAATTTGGATGTGCACATGTTGTGCATCCATCTCTTCAGGAGCTTCAAATGCGGCCACTGCCCCAAAACATCCCGGCGCCCCGTCAAAACCCTGCACCTGCCCGCGTCGACGCACAACGCGATGCGCGCCGCGCAGCTCCGACAGCCCCTCGCGAGCTGGATGCCGATGAACTGCGCCATGTGAGCGGCGCTGGCACGCGACTGCCGAACCGGACCTGGTGAATCGCACCCGGCCCGTCCGGGGGCGGTCCTGCGCTGAGCGATGAGCGGGCTCTTTCGCACCGAGTCCGTCGAACACCAGAGCCGCTCGTGGCTGGGCGGCATCCAGCTCGTGCGCCCCGTCCCGCTGGCGCTGCTGACCGGACTGGTGGCCTGCACCGCCATGGCGACCGGGTTGTTCCTGTTCCAGGGGGAGTACACCCGCAAGGCCCATGTGCTGGGGGTGATCGTCCCCGACCGAGGCCTGCTGCGACTGCCCTCGCCAGCGGTCGGCACGGTCGTCGAGCGGCGGGTGAGCGAAGGCGATCCGGTTCGCGCTGGTGACGTGCTCTTCGTCGTTTCGGTGGACAAATCGACGCTCAAGGGCGACGCCCAGTCTGCCGTGCAGGGCAGCCTGGATGCTCGGCAGCGCAGCCTGCAGGAGGCACGCGCGCAAAGCCAGGCTCTCGAACGGGAGCAGGTCGCTGCGCTGACCCGGCAGATCGAGGACATGCGCCGCGAGCTGCTGCAGATGGATGGCGAGGCCGAACTCCAGCAGCAGCGCCTGGCCCTGGCACTGAAGGCCCAGGCCCGGCTGGAATCATTGCAGGCCGAGAACTTCGTTTCTTCGGCTCACGTACAGACCCGGGCGGAAGAGGTGCTCGGCTTGCGGGCGCAGGTCGTGGCGCTGGCCCGACAGCGCACAGCCCACCAGCGCGAAATCGCCGCGCTCGAAGCGCTGCGCCGGGAAAAGCCGCTGCAAGCGCAATCACAGCGCGGCACCATCGATCGCGATCTTGCGGAGCTGACACAGGAGTCAGCCCAGAGCGATGCGTTGCAGCGCATCGTGGTTCGTGCCCCGCAGACGGGCGTCGTCACGGCAGTGCTCGCGGCCCCCGGAGACAGCGTATCGCCGGCAGCGGCGCTCGCCAGCCTGCTGCCGGAAGGTGCCCGGATGCAGGCGGAGCTGTTCGCTCCGTCGAGCGCGGTGGGCTTCCTGCGGCCCCGGCAGGCGGTGCAGTTGCGCTACCAGGCCTTCCCGTTCCAGAAGTTCGGCCACCATCCAGGTCAGGTGCTGCAGGTGTCGCGCACACCGTTGCAGGCGGCCGAGCTCGCCAGTCTGCCGCTGGCAACGGGAACGACTTCGGCCGCACCGAACAGCAGCGCGCGCCCTCCCGGCGAACCGCTCTACCGCATCACCGTCGAACTCGACAGGCAGACTGTCCAGGCCTACGGCGTCGCTCAGCCACTGGTCGCCGGCATGCAGCTCGAGGCCGACGTGCTGCTCGACCGCCGGCGACTGATCGAGTGGATCTTCGAGCCGTTGCTCAGCGTGAGCGGGCGTCTGTGATGAGCAACGCCAGCGCGGGATTCGGCGCGACGGCACTCTCGGCGCTGCACTTCGGCTGGGGTGGCCACTGCATGCCCATGCTGCTTCAGACCGAGGAGGCTGAATGCGGCCTGGCCTGTCTGGCGATGGTGGCCACGTTCCACGGGCTGAAAACCGATCTGCCGACGTTGCGGCGCCGGTTCTCGCTGTCCCTGAAGGGATCGACGCTGCTGGACCTGACACGCATGGCAGGCCAGTTGCAGCTGACACCGCGCGCGCTGCGCGCCGAGCTCGATCATCTGCCGCAGCTGCAACTGCCCTGCGTGCTGCACTGGAACCTGAACCACTTCGTCGTGCTGACGGCCTTGCGCGGCGGCAAGGCGGTGATCCACGACCCGTCGCACGGCATCCGCCACCTGTCGATGAACGAAGTGTCGAAACACTTCACCGGCGTCGCGCTTGAATTGACGCCAACACCCGACTTCCGCCCGCGTGAAGAACGGCAGTCGGTGTCGGTGCGGCAGCTGCTGGGTCGGGTCACCGGGCTCAAGCGATCACTGCTGCAGATCATGGTCCTGGCACTGGCGCTCGAAGTGTTCATGCTGCTGTCGCCGTTCTTCATGCAGTGGGTGGTCGACAGCGTGCTGGTCAGTGCCGATCGCGACCTGCTGGTGACACTCGGGCTGGGCTTCACGCTGCTGGTGCTCGTGCAGGTGGCCACCGGCGCGATCCGCTCCTGGGCCGTGCTCTACCTGTCGTCGACCCTGAACCTGCAGTGGCTGTCGAATGTATTCGCGCATCTGATGCGCCTGCCGGTGGTCTGGTTCGAGAAGCGACAGGCAGGCGACGTGATGTCGCGCTTCGGCGCGGTCGAAAAGATCCAGCAGACGCTGACCACCAGCTTCATCGAGGTCGTGCTCGACGGACTTCTGGTCGTGCTGACCCTGGCGATGATGGCTTTCTACAGCGTCAAGCTGACCCTGGTCGCTCTCGGAGCGGTCTCGATCTACGCGCTGCTGCGCTGGGCCTTCTTCCAGCCGCTGCGCGACGCGACGGAGGAAGGGATCGTTCACGACGGTCGGATGGCAACGCACTTCCTCGAGTCGCTGCGTGGGGTGCAGTCGATCAAGCTGTTCAATCGACAGGAGGACCGGCAGGCGCAGTTCATGAACCGCGCTGTCGACGCGCTGAACGCGCACATCCTGACCCGCAAGCTCGACCTGACCCTGGCGGTGTCTCACAAGCTGGTGTTCGGGCTGGAGCGCGTGGCCGTGATCTGGCTCGGGGCGCTGCTGGTGCTCGACCGCAGTTTTTCGGTGGGCATGCTGTTCGCCTTCTTTGCCTACAAGGAACAGTTCGCGGTTCGGGTCAGCGGGCTGATCGACAAGGTTGTCGAGTTGCGGATGCTGAAGCTGCAGGGCGAGCGGCTCGCCGACATCGTGCTGACCGCTCCCGAGGCCGAAGTGGCCGTGCCGATCGACCTCGGAAAGGTCGGCGGCCGGATCGAGCTCGGCAGCATCGGATTCCGCTATTCCGACGGGGAACCCAAGGTCATCGACGGCCTCGACCTGACGATCGAGCCCGGAGAATCGGTGGCGATCGTCGGACCATCGGGTTGCGGCAAGACGACGCTGCTGAAACTGATGCTCGGCACGCTCGAGCCCCAAACGGGCGAAATACGCATCGGCGGCCTTCCGCTGTCCCGTCTGGGCCTGCGCGCATGGCGCGACATGATCGGCACGGTGATGCAGGACGACCAGCTGTTCGCCGGCTCGATCACCGACAACATCAGCTTCTTCGATGCCTCACCCGACGCAGCCTGGGTCGAGGAATGCGCCCGGCTGGCCGCGGTGCACGACGAGATCGAAGCGATGCCGATGGGCTTTCACACGCTGATCGGCGACATGGGCACCAGCGTGTCCGGCGGGCAGAAGCAGCGCATCCTGCTGGCTCGCGCCCTTTACAAGCGGCCACGGATCCTGTTCCTCGACGAAGCCACCAGCGCGCTCGATGTGGACCGCGAGCGGCTGGTCAACCAGGCGATTCGGCAGCTCGACCTGACCCGCGTGATCGTGGCGCACCGCACCGAGACCATCGCCACCGCGGGCCGGGTGATCGTGCTTCATGAGGGCCGGGTGGCGCAGGACCTGCGCAGCGTCCCGGGAAGCTGGATGGCCGGGCGCTGACGGCCTGACCGGCGGCAAATCGATTCAGTCTGCGCGCTTCAGGGCCGACTACGGTCCGGGCGCGGTGTCGCGCTCGAGCGCGGTGAGCCAGTCGATGGCCTGCTCCCGCGTCTCGCCGCACATTTCCGCGCTCGGGCGCAGCGACACGCACACCGCCGGCCGTTGCGGCAATCCGAACAGCGCGCAGCGCCCATCACCAGTCAACTGGATGCACCGCACGCCCGCCGCCTTGCCGACGCCATCGATGAACGGCATGCCGGGGATCGGACTGGAGATCGACGGCGCGATACAGCAGGCACCGCAGCCGGTGCGACAGGCTAGATCGGTCGGGGTCGATCGTCGCTGCATGGAAGGGTGGAGCGTGACATTGGGTGGCGTGGGCGGCAGGGGTTCAGGCGCCTTGGGGTGACTTCGCTGAGGTGCCTCCCTACAATCCCGGATTGCTCAAAAAACAGGCAGCGTCATGTGGTTCCCCCAAGTCTTCGATGTCATTGTGATCGGTGGCGGTCATGCCGGCACCGAGGCGGCACTCGCATCGGCACGCCTCGGCTGCGCGACCTTGCTGCTGACGCACAACATCGAGACGCTGGGGCAGATGAGCTGCAACCCGTCGATCGGCGGCATCGGCAAGGGCCATCTGGTCAAGGAGATCGATGCGCTGGGCGGTGCGATGGCCGCGGCCACCGACGAGGCAGGAATCCAGTTTCGCATCCTCAACGGCTCGAAGGGCCCGGCCGTGCGTGCAACGCGCGCTCAGGCCGACCGGGTGCTGTACCGCGCGGCCATCCGCCGGCGGCTGGAGAATCAGCCGAACCTGCGGCTGTTCCAGGGAGCTTGCGACGATCTGATCGTCGATGGTGATGCTGTAGCAGGGGTTGTGACGCAAGTGGGCGTTCGCTTCCGGTGTCGTGCCGTGGTGCTGACTGCCGGGACATTCCTCAACGGCAAGGTCCATGTCGGCCTGGACAACCACGCGGCCGGGCGGGCGGGGGATCCATCCGCCATCACGCTGTCATCTCGGCTGAAGGAGCTGAAGCTGCCTCAGGGCCGCCTGAAGACCGGGACACCACCGCGGCTCGATGGACGCAGCATCGATTTCAGCCGGTTGACGCCACAGTTCGGTGATGGGGTCCCGGGCACCGACGGCAGCCCGCCGGAGACACCGATGCCGGTGTTCAGCTACCTTGGCGAAGCTTCGCAGCATCCGGCGCAGGTCCCTTGCTGGATCACGCACACCAACGAGCGAACTCACGAGATCATCCGCTCGGGTTTCGACCGCAGCCCGATGTTCACCGGCGTGATCGAAGGGGTGGGGCCGCGCTACTGTCCGAGCATCGAGGACAAGGTCAATCGTTTTGCCGACAAGACGTCGCACCAGATCTACCTCGAGCCGGAAGGGCTGACCACACACGAGTTCTATCCGAACGGCATCTCGACCTCGCTGCCCTTTGACATTCAACTGGCCGCCGTTCACTCGATGCTTGGCCTCGAGCACGCGCACATCCTGCGACCGGGCTACGCGATCGAATACGACTACTTTGACCCGCGCGCGCTGAAGGCCAGCTTCGAGACCAAGTCGATCAGAGGCCTGTTCTTTGCCGGTCAGATCAACGGGACGACCGGATACGAGGAGGCGGCCGCACAGGGTCTGTTCGCAGGTCTGAATGCTGCGCTGCAGGCGCGCGACCAGCCCGCCTGGACGCCCGGTCGGGACGAGGCCTACCTGGGCGTGCTGGTGGACGACCTGATCACCAAGGGCGTCACCGAGCCGTATCGCATGTTCACCAGCCGGGCCGAGTTCCGGTTGCAACTGCGCGAGGACAACGCCGACCTCCGGCTCACCGAGCACGGCCGCCGCCTTGGCCTGGTCGATGACGCCCGATGGGAGTCGTTCAGCCGCAAGCGTGATGCAGTTTCACGTGAAACACAAAGGCTTCGGACAATCTGGGTCCGCCCGCAGACCCTGCCTGCCACCGACGCCGAGCGACTCCTGGGCAAGGCACTCGAACACGAGTACAGCTTGTCGGATTTGCTGCGAAGGCCGGAAGTGGATCACGACTTACTGAGCCAGATCGCGTCCATCGCCTGCACGGGACCCGTCGTTTCACGTGAAACACTGCGCATCGAGCTGGGCGACACATTGGCCGACGCGGTCATCGAGCAGGTCGAGATCAGCGCCAAGTACGCCGGCTACATCACCAAGCAGAACGACGAGATCGAGCGTGCTGCTCGCTACGAGCATCTGGTGCTGCCGGCCGAACTGGACTATTCGCAGGTGTCCGCGCTGAGTTTCGAGGTCAGGCAGACGCTGAGCCGCCACCGCCCGCAGACGCTGGGGCAGGCTTCGCGGATGTCTGGCGTCACGCCAGCGGCGATTTCCCTGCTGCTCGTGCACCTGAAGAAGGCTCCCTTTGCCGGGTTCATCGTACCCGCAGAAGCTTCCGGTGCTACCGAGGTCATAGCAACTCCCTTGGCCGATGTCGCCTGAACACTCGCTGCATCCGCTGCACGGACCGCTCGCGCGCATCGTCACCGAGCTCGGAATGGAGCCGGTAGCGGTTCCGCTGGATCAGCTTCTGGCCTACATGGACTTGCTGCAGCGCTGGAATGCCACATACAACCTGACGGCGGTGCGGGATCCGCAGCAGATGTTGATCCAGCATCTGGCCGACTGCCTGGCGGTGGTGGGACCGATGAAGTCGCTGCAACTCGGTCAGGACTCCGCGGTTCACGGGCAGGTCTGTCCCTCGCTGCGTATCCTCGATGTGGGCAGCGGAGGCGGTTTGCCCGGCGTGGTACTGGCGTCGATGTTCCCGGGATGGCGGGTTGTTTGTGTGGACACCGTGGGCAAGAAGGCCGCGTTCATCCGTCAGGCCGCTGCGGAGTTGGGGCTGGGCAACCTCCGTGCAGAGCACGCCCGGGTCGAGGCTTTGCATGCTGCCCCCTTTGACGTCATCACGTCGCGGGCCTTTTCGTCCTTGCTGGATTTCACCCGCCTGACCCAAAAGCTGCTTGCACCGGGCGGTGTGTGGATGGCCATGAAAGGCAAGGTGCCCGCAGACGAGATTTCGGCGCTGCCGGACGAGATCGAAGTGTTTCACGTGGAACCACTGGTCGTACCGGGGTTGAGCGCCGAGCGATGCCTGGTCTGGATGCGTCCTCGCCCGGCATCCTCAGCCAGTTCGCTGAATAGCCACTGATCGCCGTCACAAGGACTGTCGTGGGCCGCACTTCGGGAGCTTCCGAAGCAGGGCGCGCTCAACCCGGTTCCTATAATCGAAGACGCTGCCACGGACATGGAAGCAGGCCTTCCTGCGCTGTCAGCGACCTTTCCTCTGCATCCGACCCCGGACGTTCAACCCATGGCCCGAATTTTCTGCATCGCCAATCAAAAAGGCGGGGTTGGCAAGACCACGACGACCGTGAACCTGGCCTCCGGCCTGTCACGCGTCGGTCAGCGTGTGCTGGTGGTCGATCTCGACCCTCAGGGCAATGCGACCATGGGATCGGGCATCGATAAACGGGCCCTCGAACTGAGCGTCTACGACGTGCTGCTCGAGAACGCCTCGATCCCGGAGGTCCGTCAGCGCAACGACAAGGTCGGCTACGACGTGATCGGTGCCAACCGGGAGCTGGCCGGTGCCGAGGTGGAACTGGTCGAACTGGAGCGCCGCGACAAGCGGCTCAAATCCGCACTGGCTGCCGTCGCCGCCGAGTACGACTTCGTGCTGATCGACTGCCCGCCGTCATTGAGCATGCTGACCCTGAACGGCCTGTGCAGCGCGCACGGAGTCATCGTTCCGATGCAGTGCGAGTACTTTGCGCTTGAGGGTCTGTCGGATCTGGTCAACACCATCAAGCAGGTGCATGCCAACCTGAATCCCGATCTGCAGATCATCGGTCTGCTGCGGGTGATGTTCGACCCGCGCATCACGCTGCAGCAACAGGTCAGCGAGCAGCTCAAGTCGCACTTCGGCAACAAGGTGTTCGACACGGTGATTCCGCGCAACGTGCGGCTGGCCGAAGCTCCGAGCTACGGGCTTCCCGGAGTCGTCTTCGATCCGGCATCGAAGGGCGCTCAAGCCTTCGTCGCCTTCGCGCAGGAGATGGTTCAGCGCATCGATTCGATGTGAGTATTCGCTTACTTCACGAATGAACCTCACGCCGGATTACAGTCCCAGCCCCTCGTCGACACCGAGGTGCACATTCATCGACTGAACGGCCGCACCGCTGGCCCCTTTGCCCAGGTTGTCCAATCGCGCCATCAACAGCACCTGCGTGTCGCTCGCAAAGACGAACAGATCGACCCGGTTGGTGTCGTTGGCCGCCTGGACATCGAAGAAACCTCCTGCCAGCGTCGCCTCGTCGCACAGCGGCATCACCCGGATGAAACGCTCGCCCGCGTAACGCCGTTCCAGCGCAGCATGCAGCTCGGCCGCGCCGACAGCATCTGGTAATTGTGATCGATGTAAGGGCACACTGACCGTCAAACCCTTGTAGAACGGGCCCACGATCGGCATGAACACCGGAGGAAAGGCGAGACCGGTGTGGGTCTTCATCTCCGGCAGATGCTTGTGGGCCAGCGCCAGCGCATAGGGACGCGGCGCGGCGAGAGCGACATACGGCGTCGCGGCATCGCAGCCCGCTGCGGCCGACAGCGGGGCAGCCTCGTAGTCGCGGATCATGCTCTTGCCGCCACCCGAATAGCCAGTGATCGAGGTCGCGGTCAGCGGTGCGTCCGACGGAATCAGACCGGCATCGACCAGCGGCCGGATCAACAGGATGAAGGCGCTGGCGTGGCAGCCCGGATTCGCGATCCGCTTGCTCGCGCGAATCGCCGCGCGCTGCCCCGGCGCCAGTTCGGGCAATCCGAAAGCCCAGCCCGCAGCGGTGCGATGCGCCGTGCTGGCATCGATCAGACAGGTCGCCGGATTGGTGACCAGCGCCGCCGCCTCGCGCGAGGCGGCATCCGGCAAGCAGAGAAATGCCACGTCGGCCGCGTTAAGCAAGCGCGCGCGCTCGGCCGTCTCCTTGCGCAACTCGGGATCGATGCGCAGCACCTCGATGTCTTCACGCTGGGCGAGATACTCGTGGATGCGCAGGCCGGTGGTTCCCTCCTGGCCATCGACGAACACACGGTGCTTCATGGTGTTTCCCCTCAACAAACTGGCCTGCGAGGATAAGCGACCGCGATGACGACCGACATGGGCGCACCCCCTGGAAACGCCGGCGGCACCGACCGCCGCGTGCTCCTGCTTCCGGGCTGGCAGGATTCCGGTGCGACTCACTGGCAAAGCCGCTGGGAGGCGCTGCATGGATACCGCCGCGTCCAGCAGGACGATTGGCTGTGGCCGCGCCGGGGCGACTGGATGACTCGCCTCGAGGAGACACTGCTCGAGAACCCGACCCCGGCCGTACTGGTGGCCCACAGCCTGGGTTGCCACCTGGTTGCGGCCTGGGCGGCTCACTCGCGGCATGTCGCGCGAGTGCATGCAGCCCTGCTGGTCGCGCCGCCCGACGCCGAACGCGACGACACACCTGCGAACCTGTACAGCTGGCGACCGATCGTGCGTCAGCGGCTGCCGTTCAGATCGCTGGTGGTTGCCAGCAGCGATGATGCGTACTGCAGCCTCGCGCGCGCCTCCGGTCTGGCCGCAGACTGGGGCAGCGCGTGGTGCCTGCTGGGCGCACGGGGCCACATCAACAGCGAGTCGCAACTCGGCGAGTGGTCCGAAGGACATGCCCTGCTGCAACCTCTGATGAGCTGATCACGGCGCGGAGCAGGGGACAACACCGCTGCAGCATCCCCGGCGCGATGCCGGACAATCCACAGATGGTCACCAAGAAACCCAAGGGCCTCGGCCTCGGCCTCGAAGCACTGCTCGGGCCCCGCGTGAAGGAACCCACCGATGCACCGGCAGCCGACGCCGACCTCGCGCCGCGCAGCCTGAAGCTGACGCAACTGCGCCCCGGCAAGTACCAGCCGCGAACGCGGATGGACGAGGGCTCGCTCTATGAGCTGGCCGAAAGCATCAAGGCGCAAGGGATCATGCAACCGATCCTCGTGCGCCGCGTGCCCGATGCGGCGAGCGGTTCGTCGACCGATGCGCCTCAATACGAAATCATTGCCGGCGAGCGCCGCACGCGGGCCGCCAGGCTGGCCGGCCTCGACGAAGTGCCGGTGCTGGTCAAGGACGTGCCGGACGAAGCCGCGGCTGCGATGTCGCTCATCGAGAACATCCAGCGCGAAGACCTCAATCCGCTCGAGGAAGCTCAGGGCCTGAAGCGACTCACCGACGAATTCGGTCTGACACATGAACAGGCTGCCCAGGCCGTGGGCCGCTCGCGCAGCGCCGCGAGCAACCTGCTGCGTCTGCTGAACCTGGTCGAGCCGGTGCAGCAGCTGCTGATGGCGGGCGATCTGGACATGGGCCATGCCCGTGCGTTGCTGCCGCTCGACGGTGCACGCCAGATCCTGGCGGCCGGCGAGATCGTCGCCAGGAAGCTCAGCGTGCGCGAAGCCGAGCGGCTGGTCGCACGCGCCGACGACAGCGGCCGGCAAAAGCCGGTCAAGCGGGTGGCCGATGCGAAGTCGCGCGACCTGCAACGCATCGAGCAGGAACTGTCCGATGCGCTGACCGCCCGGGTTGAAGTGCGCGTGAAGAAGCGCACCGCGCGGGGCGAGCAGGGCGAGATCTCGATCGCCTTCGGTTCGCTCGACGAGCTCAACGGACTGCTCGACAAGCTCGGCCTCCCCAAGCGCTGAGTCATCAGGCTCGGGCCCGGAACGCCCGACCTTTCTGAAAACGGAGGCGTTCGGCGCCTCGCCCGATCGCGCCCGCCTTCGTACGGCCCGAGCTCGAATCCGCCAGACCCCGGGGCCGTCGGGCCGCACCTGCCAGGAAGCGCACGCCCCTGCACAACCCACTGGATCCGGCCGCCCGCGCAAGCGCGAGCCATGGCGTGCAGTGCCCGGCGCAGGTGGCCACTCTGCGCGTAAACCCGCGCCACCACACAGCTGCGCTGCGGGTTCGGGACGAGATGAGCCTGAAATCCCTCGCAAATCCAGGGGTTCGTTTTATTTAAATAGAGCAAATTAGACAAATTGGTTGTCGATTGCCCGGAGCCCCATTCAGTACCCAAAAAGTGCGTCGATACGTCTGGTGACGATGCCCCAGATCAACGTTGCCCGAACACCGACCCCTACCCGCGACTGCCTGCAGACACCCCATGAACGCTTCGACGATCGCCCAACCCGGACTGACCAGCACTCCGGACGATGGAACCCTCGCGACCTTCGCCAAGGCCATCATGCGCAGCCTGGCAGGCCGGCGCGACAAACCCGGCACGATTTCCTCGGCCGAGACACTTTGTTCTCGGCTTGACGAGGCCTCCCGCACCTGGACCACGCACCTGGGCACGGCCCAGGCGCAGATGCGGCAGGCCACCGAGCAACTGCTGTCGGGCTTTGCCCAGATCCTGGAGCAGCTCGACGCGATCATCCAACCCGCCCACGGCGCGGCCTCGGGTCAGCCGGTCACGGCCAGCGGGCTGGACAGCCGCGCCCAGGTGCTGGAAGCCTGCGAGTCGCGCCTGCGCGGCCTGATCCAGAACTTCCAGGGCTTCGTGCAGTCTCGCGACGCGGTCATGCAGTCGGTGCGGCAGCTCGCCGGCGAGTCCGTGAGCCTCGGCACCATGGCCGAGGACGTGGCCCAGATCGCACGGCAGACCAACCTGCTTTCACTCAATGCGGCCATCGAGGCGGCCCGAGCCGGTCCCAGCGGGCGCGGATTCGCGGTGGTGGCCACCGAGGTGCGGCGCCTGTCCACCGAGTCCGGCGACACCGGCAAGCGCATCGGTGATCACGTCCAGGCGTTCGGCCAGCACATGAATGCGGCGCTGAAGCAGGCCTCGGAGCACACCGCGCACGACGCGCAGGTGATCCACGCGTCAGAGCAGACCATCAACCAGGTCATCGAACAGGTCGACAGCGCCGTCTCGCAACTCAATGAGCGCGCCGCCGAACTGAGCGCACGCGGGGAGGCCGTGCGGGCGCAGGTCGAGCAACTGATGATCGCCTTCCAGTTCCAGGACCGGGTCCACCAGATCATGGACCAGGTCAATTCCTCGATCAGCAGCGCCGTCGCGCGGCTCCAGCAATCGCTGAAAGACGGCGCCGCACCGGATGCCGATGAGTGGACGGCCCTGCTCAGTGCGGGCTACACCACCGACGAACAGCGTTTCGCCTCGGATCACGGCTCGCAGAACGCGGCGGCCCCATCGAGCAACGACACCACCTTCTTCTGACGTTTCGCAGACCCGGCGTCCTTTTCCGACTCACGAGATCCCCTGAACCATGGCCAAGACCATCCTGATAGTCGACGACTCATCCTCCCTGCGCACCGTGGTCAGGATGGCGCTGGTACGCGCCGGCTACGACGTGATCGAAGCCGGCGATGGCAAGGAAGGCCTGGCCCAGCTCGACAAGGCGGGCAAGGTCAACCTGATCGTCAGCGACGTGAACATGCCCAACATGGACGGCATCACGTTCGTCACGCATGTCAAGGCGCACCCGCGCCACAAGTTCACCCCCGTGGTCATGCTGACCACCGAAGGCCAGGACGCCAAGAAAGAGCAGGGCCGCGCCGCCGGCGCCAAGGCCTGGATCGTCAAGCCCTTCAACCCACCGCAGCTGCTGGACGCCGTCTCCAAGCTGATCCTGCCGTAGGAGCGTGCCATGACCCACACCCTGTCCCTGCCCGCGGAACTCACGATCTACACGGTGGGCGAACTGCGCCCCCAGTGGCTGAGCTGGCTGGCCGGCTTCGCCGCCGACGACGCGCCGGCCGATGCGTCGGTGGACGGCTCGGCGGTCGACCAGATCGATGCCGCTGGCGTGCAGCTGCTGATGGCGCTGTCGCGCTCGCTGGCAGCCGCACAACGCTCGCTGCAGTTCCTGAGCGTCAGCCCCGTGCTCGCCACCGCCTGCGCGGCGCTGGGCCTGCCGGTTTCCATGGCCGCGCCCGATGACCAGGCAGGTGAAGCATGAAACAGCAGCAGGATCTGGACAACAGCTTCATCGCCGAGGCGCTGCCTGCCTTCATCAGCGAAGCGCAGGAACAGCTCGAGATGCTGGAGCAGCTGCTGCTCCAGCTCGAGGATGCGCCCCAGGACAGCGAACTGCTCGGCGCACTGTTTCGTTGCGCTCACACGGTCAAGGGATCGGCAGGCATCTTCGGGCTCGACGAGGTGGTGGCATTCACCCACCACGTCGAGACGCTGCTCGACCGGCTGCGCGAAGGCCGCGTCGCGCTGACGCCGCAGCTCAGCACGCTGCTGCTGCAGTGCAATGACCAGATCCGTGCGCTGATCGCCGCCGCCCAGGACCCGCAGGCCGACGACGCCAGCGCAGCTGAAGCTCGTGCGGCGCTCGTGCTGCGCCTGCAGGCAGCCAGCGGTGACGGCGCGCCCGATGCGGCTGCTCCGGAGGAAGCCAGCGCACCGGCTGCGACGCTCGCTGCGGGCGTGCGCCGATGGCACCTGTGGGTGAAGTTCGGCGAGGACACCTATCGCAACGGCATGGACCCGCTGGCCATCCTCACCTACGTGCGCGGGCTCGGCTCGATCCCGAGCCTGGTCTGCGACCTGGCTGACGTGCCCACGCTCGAGTCGATCGACCCCGAGAACTGCCACCTCGGCTTCGAGTTCAGCCTCGAGACCGAGGCCTCGCGCCCGGAGATCGAGGCCGCGTTCAGCTTCGTGCGCGAGGACTGCACGCTGCACGTGACCGAACCGAACGCGACCGCGAAGGATTTCGCTCGCCTGATCGAGTCGATGCCCGACAACCAGCGTCTCGGCGACATCTTGGTGTCCGTCGGTGCGATCAGCCGCGTGCAGCTCGAGCAGGCACTCAGGGAGCAGGCCGCCGCGTCCGCCAACGGCAACGCGCAGGCGCTCGGAGAGATCCTGCAGGCCAAGAGCGGCCTGAGCCCGAAACTCGTCGACGCCGCGCTGCAGAAGCAGAACAAGCAGCGCGAGGGCGGCAGCACCGCGCCGGCGGCCAGCGACGACAACCGCTTCATTCGCGTGCAGGCCGATCGCCTCGACGCCGTCATCAACTTGCTCGGCGAGCTGGTGATCGCCGGTGCCGGCGCCTCGCTGCTGGCGCGCCAGACCCGCCAGGGCGCGCTGATCGAGGCCACTGCCCAGATCGGCAGCCTCGTCGAGGAAATCCGAAACGGCACGCTGCAGCTGCGCATGGTGCCCATCGGCGAGACCTTCTCGCGCTTTCGCCGCGTCGTGCGCGACACCGCAGCCGAGCTCGGCAAGGACGTCGCGCTGGAGATCGTCGGCGGCGAGACCGAACTCGACAAATCGGTGGTCGAGCGCATCGCCGACCCGCTGATGCATCTGGTGCGCAACGCGCTCGACCACGGACTGGAAACGCCCGAGCAGCGCGCCGAGGCCGGCAAGCCCGCCCAGGGCAGGCTCACGCTGAGCGCCTGCCACGAATCGGGCAGCATCCTGATCCGCATCGTCGACGACGGCCGCGGCATCCAGCGCGAAAGGGTGCTGCAGCGCGCCTGGGACCGCGGACTCGTCGAGCAGGGCGTGACGCCGCCCGAGGCCGACATCCTCAAGCTGATCTTCGAGCCCGGCTTCTCCACCGCCGAGAAGGTGACCAACCTCAGCGGTCGTGGCGTGGGCATGGATGTGGTGCGCAGCAACATCCAGGCGCTGCGCGGCAGCGTGACGCTCACCAGCACCGAAGGCCAGGGCTCGACGATCGAGATCCGCCTGCCGCTGACGCTGGCCATCATCGACGGCTTCCTCATCGGCGTGGGCAACTCCAAGTTCATCTTCCCGCTGGACGCGGTGGTGGAAGTCATCGCCAACCGCGCCCGCCCCGAGCAGCTGGACGAGCGCGGCCGTGGCGTGGTGGAGCTGCGCGGCCAGGTGCTGCCGGTGGTGAGCCTGCGCGCGCTGTACGCGCTGGAAGGCGACGAACCCGCACGCGGCAGCGTGGTCGTGCTGCAGGCCGGTAGCCGCCGCTACGGCGTGCTGGTGGACCAGCTGCTGGGCCAGCACCAGACCGTGATCAAGCCGCTGGGCCGCATGTTCCGCAGCCTGCGTGGCATGTCCGGCTCATCGATCCTCGGCAACGGCGAAGTGGCGCTCATCTTCGACGTGCA
>ENA-UOWO01002783-UOWO01002783.1-activated-sludge-metagenome-genome-assembly--contig:-NODE-2783-length-21240-cov-17.403871_pt1 | contig 21240 bp, 24 predicted proteins | sample MGYA00238148_ERZ761564 | MGnify/ENA primary metagenome ERZ761564 (study PRJEB28885, sample SAMN05720194) | activated sludge metagenome | isolation source: Anaerobic digester | place: USA... | reverse complement strand
TATATTATATTATATATACGTCTTCTTATATTATATTATATATACGTCTTCTTATATTATATATACGTATAGTATATTATATTATATATATCTATTCACGTGCCCCTGCGTGTATATAAAGTACCTGCGTCAGGATGTGATATGCCCCCGTTTTTTATACTACAAAAAATCTGCTTAAAAAATACATTTTTACAGGGGAAGAAAAATACAACGCTACGTATAGTATATATTTATATTACCCCGTCTATCCTACTACTAATATTTATTAAAAAAGTATGTTTGGAATGTTATTTTAATATGCAGGTTGGAATGCCCCCAGAATATTTTTAAACACAACCCAGAAGCGCAAGGCGACGTTAAAAGCCCATTTTTCGTATTTGTTTATTAAGCCGTTTTTTTCATTCATTCTGGGCGCACTTGGGGTATGTCCAGGGCTAAAATACGATCTGCAAACAAATACATATTTTGTGCTATATTTAAAAATATTTAAGGATTGATTAAAAGTAATAGACACGAAGAAGTGGCGTATTTTTTTTAACTAAACACAAAAAATATTAAAAATAAATACGCATTTTATTTTTTTAAAGTATAATTATTACATGTTGCAAGTGCGGCACACTTACAAAATATTAAAAAGCACTGGGTCAAACACAATGAATATTATAATTTTAATTAGTGTTATCATACAATGGATAATAGTTTTGATACTACTGAATGACGGGGATTAGAACGATGACTAAAGAATACGCAGAACAAATTGCACAAGATTTTATAGTAATACTATACGATGAATTCGGCACTATCGTTTCACAAGAACAATATGAAAATTTAATTGCTGTAATAATGGAACATGGTGATGAATTTATAGATTAGTTAATATTTAATTCAATTAAACAAGGCTATGTAATATAGCAGGGGATATAATGAAAATGGCATATGTTAATGATTTTTATTTACACAAACATTTTGAATAGCTTAAAAAGATAATGGAACGTCATTTTAATTGGTCTAATATTAAAAAAGCTTCTGACTACGCAGATTTACATGAATGCACTGATATTACAGCAAAAGAAGGCTGTGCTGGTGTAAGAATACGAAAAATTAAGAATATGTTTTATAATGAATGGACTATAAGAACTACGTAGATGAAAAAACTGCTTACTTCCCCAATTACACATTATTTTTATGGTTGGACGGATGAAGATACAGTTAAACATTTCTTTATTATAGATATGGAAGAAGTCCGCAATAAACATGAAAAAGTATTTTAGAATACGTATATTAAAAACAATGACGACGGCACGTCATATTATTGTATAAGCTTTAATTTACTTAGAAATCTTAAATGTATTGCTATGGAAGTGTGAAATAGTTAAAAACATTCGCAAAATATAGTATTAAATTAAAGTGTGGTGATAAAATATGAAAACTAAAAACTATAAATACAACTATCATATTATAGAATGTCCAATATGTGATAATTGTTTTACATATAACAAAAATAAACGTTCAATATATTGTTCATTGAAGTGCCTTAAGGCTTCACGTAGAAGTAATTCAACCTGCATTACATGTGGTAAATAGTATAGTCATACTATTTCATAGTCTAAATATTTTTGTTCAACTATTTGTAGTAGAAATTATCTGATAGAATATACTTGTATATATTGTGGTGAAGACTATACTTCTAACTGGGATAAAGTTTAGTCTAGAAAATATTGTTCAAGTTAGTGTGCAGCCCTATATATATATTTTACATATAAAGATAAACGCAAAAAATACTATAAATCCCAGAACTATAAGTGGAAACATTCCACCCTTAAAGAATATGCACTACATTACATACAAACTGGGTAGTTTTTAATAGACAACGAACAAGATAAACTTAATATATGGAAATATGCAATTCAATAGCTTAGGGGTATGCAATGTTAGAAATGTGGAACTACTGAAGGTAGATTATGCGCGCATCATGTAAAATCAAGAAAACAATTTCCATAGTTTAAATATGACTTAAATAATGGTATAATACTTTGTAATAGCTGTCATGCCAAAGAACATGATGTTTTTAGAATGCATAAGAAATCAAAAAACTAAACTTCACTTTATATAGACTGTAATAATCTATTTTCTTAAGATAATTATAAATTATGAAACATAAACAATATTATAATGAAACCATTGGGTAGTATATTTTACGTATAGGCCAAACTAATTATAACGACAACTACGGATATTTCGATAGAAGAATCAATAAATGGATTGTTCCTAAAGAAGATGATATATCAGAATAGATATAGAATGATATTAAAATAATAATACGGACAATACAAAACGATGGCTAAAAGATCAATTACCATATCAAATCATTTATCTATAAAATAGATAGAATCACATCTTACTAAAAAATAGCTTGTGTTCTGCAAATTATACGCAACTAATAATAATATATCACAATCAAGTAAACAAGCCAATATACCATACGTTTCTGCATATTCTGCTTTGCGTGAAAATCCATATGTTGAAATGTATTGTAATATGTTGCGTCAATAGATGATAGATGAATATAATCTTAAAATTGAATATTGTGTAATGCAAATGAAGAAGACTATTGAAATGGCACTTGAAAAGAAAGATTATAAAACTGCTGCAGAAATTACATAGAAACTTTCTAAGATACAACCCCCTGTCTTAAACACTTCGAATGACATTATCATAACAATCAATTAATAATAAAACATGAATATTTCTATCAATATATCTAAAAACAAATTCAATCAGGTCTACCTTCCATATATAGAAACAAAGAATAGATTTCAAATATATTACGGCGGTGCCGGTTCAGGTAAAAGTGTATTCTGCGCACAAAAAGTAATACTGCAATCATTCAAAAATAACCAGAAAATACTAGTTGTAAGAAAATACGCAAATACAAACAGGAACAGCACATACGCTTAGATACTTAATGTTCTTCGTTCATGGACTATTTCAAATATGTTTACTATTAATTAGTTAAGATTGGTTAATAACTATACAAAATCATAGATTATTTTTACTGGTCTTGATGATGTATAGAAATTAAAATCAATATCTAATATTACTACCGTCTGGATATAGTAGGCAACATAGATCTCTTATTAGGATTTTCATCAGATTAACTTAAGATTACGTGGTAAATATATAGCAACTACACATCAAATACTAATGTCGTTTAACCCAATTCATAATTTACACTGGATTAAACGGGTATTCTTTGATTCTACCAAATACCCAAATGTATCGATACTTAAAACAACATATAAACATAATAATTTTCTTGACGATGACTACATACAATAGCTGAATCAGTTGAAGTAGACGTCCCCATATCATTACGAAGTATACTGCTTGGGCGAATGGGGCAGTACGGGTTAGCTTGTCTATAATAATTTTGAAGTAAAATAGTTTAACATATAGGAAATATTATCAAATTCTTCGTATATTAGATCAGGTTTAGACTTCGGTTTTATCGACCCAACTGCAGTCTGCTTAGTAGCAATATATGAAAAAGATATTTACATATGTGCTGAAATATATCAGAAGAAACTTAATTCAGCCGAATTATCACGTGTAATTGCCAATACACCATATATAGCGAATTATACTATAATAGCCGATTCAGCAGCACCAATGCAAATATCATAGTTGCAAAAAGCCGGCCTTCCCGTATTAGCAATATCAAAGAAAACTATTAAAGAAGGTATATCTAATATTAGAACAAGAAAAATTATAATACATCCAAGCTGTATTAACTTTATCAGTTAGATTTCAACGTATTCATATGTAAAAGACAAGCGTTCCGGTGAATATACTGAATAGATTGTTGATAATATGAATCATCTAATGGACGCGTTAAGATACGCAACCCAGCAACATTTTATAGATTATAGCGGATTTCAAATAGGAAAAGTATGATACTTACTACAATTAAAGACGGCCTGTCTATGGCCAAGTATAATGAATAGATTAAACGAATGAATCGTATAGCAAAATATATAGATTATTATAATAACGATTATGATACGTATATTAAAGCTGCAATACAGGCAGCCTTGCCAAACCAGTATCAGGTATTATATAAATACATACGCAAATATCCATTAACTGAAAGACTAATATAGGACATGTCTATCGTGTTTAAAAACGGATTTACATACGAATATAATGGCACTGAAAGATAGATTGCTTTACTTGACGATTTAATTAAGAAGTCCAAGCTTAAACAATACATGTCTATTATTAACAAGTTTGTTAATCTGACAAATGACGTTGGCGTATTGCCAAGATATTACAACGGCAAGATAATATTAGATATTATTACACCAGATAAATGTATAGTAAAACAAGTAGATGGATTCCCTACATAGATAGAATAGTTATATTACTTTATCGATTCAAGCGTAGATACTTCTGCAACCATTAAACCAGTCAATACTATGTATAAAATTACTAATACTACCATATCTAAATTATAGCTTAATTCTGACGGCACGTTTACTAAATAGTATGATATATAGACTAATCCATATGGTTATATACCGGTAGTCTGGTTTAAATCATAGCTTACATATGATTCATTCTGGTCATCAAAACTAAATCCAATTATTGAAATGCATTAGTATTACGTATTAGCAAAATCATATGAAGCAATGGCATTGATGTATCAAGCATTAGCAACTATGATAACTAAAGGATTACCTAAAGATTAGAAGATACCCTTCGGTCCAATGTATTGGCTGAATCTGCCTGCAAATAATACCGGCATACCAGATGAATCTGATGCAAAATTCATAACACCCGATGCAAACTTTTAGGCGTTATACACATATTCATAGCAGTTATTGTCAGCCGCCGCAGAATATGCCGGCCTTTCTGCAGAAGCATTTAAACGTTCAGTTCAATATAACAGCGGGTATCAGATGGCAATTGCAAAAACTGCGTTAATCGACTATAATAATATGCAGAAAGATTTGTTTGTCGGCAGTATGGAATAGTTATTTAAAATAATAATAGATACGTTTAATTTATACAATGAAGACTATAACTTAAGCAATCTGCCAGTCAGCATAGACATACCAGAACCTGCAATATTATATAATGATTCTGAATTGCAAGCCCAATATGAATGGTAGCTGACACACAATATCATCACGTAGCTTGATTTAATTAAAGAAAAGTATTCAAATATTACGGATGAAGAAGCCATCAAAAAATACGAATAGAATAAAGCATTAAATAATAACGGTATTGCAGTACAGCCTGCAGTTCAAACACAATAATAAAAAAACATAATAGTGGATACTATTACAGTGTATTTATGGATATAAATATACGGGGGAAAATAATATGGCAATAAAAGATTATATCACTGATATTAAGAATATCATATCAGCTGGATAGCTAAATGATGAATCTATTAGTGAAATCACTACCAAACTGGCTTCATTATAGTCCTAGGCAGACTTAGTTCTTAAAAAACAAGAACTAGCTAATAATGAAGCAAAACTTAATAGATAGAAGTATTAGAAGCTTAGTGCGCAATATACTGACTTAAGCTATGTAAAGTCATAGTTAGAAGTAGCTAAATCCGAATTATCAAAATTAAATGAATACAGAACTGGAATAGTAAATGATAAAAAAGAACGATCTAATAGAATAGCTAAATTATTTCAATTAAAATTAGAAGATAAAACTAGTAAGGATTATGCAAAATATAATACAGTTTTTGATAGTTTCGACTTTAATACTGAAGATTAGTCAGCATATGACAAAAACATTAAAATGTATGAACTATACGATAAAATATAGTATTTTGGCACAGATCGTATACGTGATTTTACACCACTTAAACCACCAAAATCAAAATAGCCATCAAAACCAACAGATAACTGGCGGGATAAAATTGGCTTAAAATAATAACACCTAAGGGGAATTTAAACTATGGCAAACCAAACTATAGCACAATTAATAAATGAAATAGATAGCAAGGGCGCAATAATGATTAATAAATCATTAATGAAACGTAATGGTATATTAGCAACTGCCCAGTCTTATCTTTGTAATCACCACTTTGCACATAAATATTCAGTATGGAATACCCTTCCTACTGCAGGAATTCGAAATATATATGATGGTGTAGCAAATAGCCATGTAACTTCAAGTACTGCAACTGTAAATATGACACCATTCGCTACTAACTTTGCATAGGAAAAAGATTTAGTACTAGACCTGGCTACACACTATAATACATATGCACCAATGTATTTTGAATCGCTAGCACAAACCGTATAGAAAGGGTATATATATGGAACAAACGCTTCATTTGGATATACAGGATATGCTGGAACCGGTTGGCACGATTATATTACGACTAACAAGACTACACAGTAGGTTAAGAACTTCCAAACAACGGGTTCTGCGACTGGTTGTAGTTCAATATTTGCAGTAAGATATAGCTATCTTCCTAATATGGATGGTGCAGCATTAGTAACACATGTAGATAATACTGATGGTGCATTTTATGTAAATCCTGACTGGATATATCCAATTACTATTAACGGTAATACTGGACCATATCAAGGATACCAAATGTATTTCAAGATGAATAGCACATTCATTATGCCAGGAACTAAGAATATTGCTGCTATTCGTGGTATTCAAACTGGATCAACAATCACAACTGATATGGTAGATAACATGTTAGATGCAGTTAATGCAACTACTGATGGAACTACTATTATATATGTAAATAGTCTTGGACGTAGCAAACTTAATAGTCTAAAGGACGGTAATCTTGTTATGTCGCCTGATAACTTTGGATATGATATTAGGGTATTTAGCTTTAATGGAATTCCTGTAGTTGTAGATGATAACTTGTCTAAAGCCGAAACTGGCTTGCTTTACGGCTTGACTTAATCTGTATAATAATAATTAAATAATGGGGTAGTTTGGGGTTATTATATACTTCAGCTGCCCCCTTAATTAAATATATAGAATATTAAAAATATAGGATAATATAATATGGCATGGAATGATACTACATTTACTACTACTACTTCATTAGCAAGATTTTAGACTTATATTACTAGTCAGTCTAATTATACTGCTGATCAGTGGAATAGTAAAATACAATTAGCAAAAGATAAATTATACAATGATTTAAATAATAGAATGTCCAGTGCCAGCATAGCTACTATAACTAATTTAGAAGCACTTAACTTTGCATCAGATTATTTAACATTAGCACTTACTTACACATAGCTTACTAATACTGGCCTTAGTGAAGTATATGATATTAAGAAACAATTCTATTGGAATCAATATACATATTAGCTTGGTTCAGCATTAAATAGACTTACTTATAGTGATAGTCAATCAGTAACTTGGGGGATGTTCATACTATGACAATTAAATTAGACTTAACTGCAGTTCTTAATAAAATACGTAATAGTATAGTATCACGTACCAAATCAGGATACGATAAGAACAATAATGCATTTAAGCCTTATACACCCAATTATGCTAAGAAAAAGAAGTCATCTAAAGTAGATTTGACATTGACTGGACATATGCTTAATAGTTTGCAAGTACTATCAAATGATACTATTGGTCTTAATAATAACTTTGCCATACAAAAAGCAAAAGGTAATGCATATAATGGTAGATAGTTTATTGGTATGACATAGAAATAGACTAATATATTGCAAGATGAAATTAAAAAGCAATTAAAACATCAAGTATATTAGTATTTAAATAAAGGTATTAAAGCATAATGGCAACACCTACAGTAACAAGAACAATATCATCTACAGAACATAGAATTACAGTAACTAGTACAGGTGGTGCTGGGAACATATCCACAATAGCATAGGTGTATGCCAAAGTGATTGCAGCATAGCCTACTGCAATGTCTTATGATAGTGGTACCAATACATATACACTACATAGATTAACTGCAGGATTTTCTGCATTTCGTATAGGTGCTAATTCTACAGTCTAGATTCCTTAGGATACTACATTTATTAATTAGGGAACTAATACTGCAGGTGCTTCAAATACAGTATTTTAGATATCTGAAGGTGGAAAATTAATATTAAAGCCTGGTAGTAGAATTAAATTCAGTTCGTCTGGTGGGTACGTATATCTATATGGTACAGTTGGTGCAGTTGGTACAGAAGACAATCCCATAATTTGGTAGTCTTATAGACAGGGCTATTGCTATAGTAGAACTGCAGGTGGCCAAACTAGATTTTAGTGGGTAATATTCAAAAATATTACATATTCAACTGGATATTACTTTCATTTTTCGCAATACGATCAATATCGTGCGATACCAATAATATTTAAAAATGTTAAGTTTACACACGATAGTTCATCAAAATATGGATATCCATTTTATTTTTCAGCTGGTGGTATGTATTCAAATGTATAGATAGACGGTTTTTAGTGCGACTATACTAATGCTATACTGATTTATGGTTGTTCTGTTAAATTAAAGAATGGTATTATGAAAAATTGTGCTGGAACCAATATAGTAGTATACGGTGGTGGAAATGTTATATCTGTGGGGTATTAGACTAGTAAAGACGATACAACATTTCCAACTGGAAGATTTCAATCTATGGTTGTACTATAGAATATATAGTTTGATAATCTTGCAGGTGCTGGCAGTTATGCAATATACGCACGTTATAATTCATTAGTATATGTAAAGAATTGTAAATTCAGTGCTACGAATGGAATAATATATTGTGCATTTTATTCTGCTTATGGTTCAGTTATCATATAGAATAACAATGATATTACCGCATTATTATCTAATAGTAATAGAAAACAGTGGGCACAAAATGGTACTATATTACACGGACATTAGCTAGATTTAACAGTATTAGATAATAATAGTAATGCACTATAGAATGCGTCAGTCACTATATATCAAGCCGATTATAAATAGAATTGGAACTTTTTAACTGATATAAACGGTAAAGTTAAAAATATATTTGGTGATAATATAATATTAATTAATAAAGAAGAATCCAGTTTAAATACATTTGATATATGGTGTGATACAGCTGATACTAGTTCATATCATTATATAGTAACTAGTTATCCAGGATACGTAACTAATATAACAAGAATAGATACTAATATAGATAATAATATAACAATAAGATTAACACCAATTAAAATACCAATACAACCTGGGGATGAAAGAATGTAGTATTTAATAGTAGAATAGCTTAAAACTGCATTATAGACTATAGATTAGATCAGCTTTATTGGATATTATCCATATGACTATGCATATATTATTAATAGATTACCGTGTGTATTGATTAAGTTTGGTAATACTAACGTATCAAGTCCAGATGGATTACATACATATGATGTAGTAGCTTCTACTTAGTTTATACTATATAGTAATCTTGGTATTGAATAGTCATTAGATATAGAATAGTCTATAATAACAAAAATAATAGAAACACTTCATAATAATAGCACATATTGCATTAATGGCATTGCTGATACTGCAGTATAGGCTGGCGAAATAAATGAATATATTAGTCCTGATACTACTGGATATAATGCAAATATATTAGTGCGTAAGATAATCCAGTCTTATTCATTTCAAAAAATAATATAAAATAATAAAGGGGAATAACTTAAATGGCACACATGCTTGGCAACACGTCTTTCTACGTAATACGAAAATAGAATACATTTGGCACATTTCCTACTACTGCATCCAATTTAGTATTAGGATAGAATATTACTATGGAATTAGTACCTAATATATTAGAAAGACCATTACATACTGGTACAATATTTGATACACCATGTAATACAGTATTAGCATCATCTGAAGTATCAATTAAAATAGATGGTGCATTATCTGCAGATTATTATCCATTCTTTGAATCATGGTTAGGTACTACCATGGCTAAAAACACTGATACTGCAGTAAATCCTACAGGTTCAGTATCATTAACAATTATGTAGCTTGATAGTCAGAATCCAACTAAATGCAGATATGCCACTGGCTGCACTGTAAAAAGCATTAATATTACTGCTGCACCTAAAGATTATATTAAAATGTCAATAGAATTAGTAGGTAAATCATTATCTGATTGGACTACACGTCCATCAATAAGTGGATCATATCCTACTGGCCCAACTTGTCATACACCAATTAAATTTGCAAATTTTTTACATGGATATTTTTCTAATATATCAAATTATACAATGACTTTAGATAGTGAATTTGTATAGGATAGTGTAAGATATTCTAATAATGCTACACCTGTTAATAATACATTTGTTAAGAAAATGATAACTTAGACTATATAGACTGTATTTGATCCATCACAAGCTGATCAAGTAATTAGTGCTATAAATGAATAGATTGATCTTTATTATGTATCATTTAGTAGTAATATAGTAATTAGTGGTGATGGATATTTAATGGGATATACAAGACCTGATCCAGCAAATGGTGTATGGAAATCCAATTATAATACAAAATTTGAAGATTCAGGAACTAATCCTACTATCAAAATCAATTATTAATAATAAAAAGGAAGGAATAAAATATTATGAAACTAAATACAATTAAAAACGCATACATTAAGAATAAGCCAAACTACCATTATAATATTACAGATGAAGACGGCATGCTTATTGCCACTGGTCATTTACTAAGTGCACGTGATAAGTAGAAATTATCTAAGATGATATAGATTACTATAGATTAGAATGGTAAGACTAATACTAATATTACTTCACCATTATAGATGTCGATACAAACTATACTATTATCATTAGATAGTTGGTAGCTATAGTTACCATTAAATGCATAGACTATTGCATTATTAGATGAATCAGTGATAATCTGGCTTACTTCATAGGTTAATAAATATAACTTCTAGTCTATTACATCAGTAGAATAGAACGAAAAAAACTAATTACAGGGGTATCCGTATACTTTGGTGATACCCCCTATTCTTAGCTTAAATAGACTGCAGTAATACCATTTGTATGTATGGATCATTGTGAATCTTGGTCAAGATGTAAGAATAATGAATAGACTTATAAATCATGTCCAAAGTTTACTGAACAAACTATATACATATGTAAATACCTTAGTTAGCAATCATAGTTTGGTGCACCAATATATCCATATCCAGGAACTTGGTAGGATCAACCTGAATGGTTTATATTAGCTTATGGTATAGCACGTAATAAATTAAATAGAATGCAGTCAGCTGCTAATGATAAAAAAACTTAATAAATTTACACGTCAGGCGCATCAGAATGATTGACATTGTTGAAGACGTATTTGTATATCCAATTTCAATAATAATTCATTCTGGCGCTTCTGGGGTATGCTGGAACTTAAACTGGTTGGTATTTTAAGCTGCCAACATAATATAAAACGGAAATAAGAAATGGCAGATATATTACAAAAAATCAAAGTAATAGCTGAAACAGCAGCTGCTACACGTAATCTTAAAGATGTAAAATCAGCCCAAGATTCTATACCAAAATAGATTAAAGTTGCTACATAGAACTATGATAAAGCTTTAACCAACCTTAAGACTAATTTTATAGCTTTAACTGCAGTAGCTACTGCTACATTTGCAGTATTATATAAAGGATTTGTAGGTATTGGTGAAGATGTAAAATCAGTCAATCAAATGAATACTGCTATATAGACTATGGGAATATCTGCAGACGTATCAGCTAAACAATTATTCAGTTATTTTTAGACATTATAGACTGGTATAGGATAGTCAGCTTCTACATTAGGAACATTGGCACAATCATTTATATCAGCTGGTGCAAGAAGTCAATAGTAGATTAAAAAGCTTACTGAAGCTACCATAGGATTGGCTGAACGTAGTGGTATATCTACATAGGAAGCTGGTCAGAAGATACGTAATGCAATGTTAGGTAATGTCAAAGGATTAAAATAGTTTGGTATTGCTGCTACATAGGGACAATCTAAACAATAGTTATTAAATGAAGCATTACGTCAAGGTGCAATTGCATTTGCAAATATTGACCCAGATTCACCAGCAAGACTTATATCAAGATTAAAATAGTCATTTGATAATATGATTAAATCATTAGCTGCAAATGTTGCACATGTTCTTACACCTGTATTCAATTTTATAATTAAGAATATGGATACTATAGGTAAGATACTTACTACTGGTGCAATATATACGGGACTTAAGTCCGCTGTTAGGTTATTTCATTCAATTAAACTTGAAATAGCAAGTTCAGCTGCATTGCTGAAAACATTACGAATGGAACCATATATTGTTGGGCTGAAAACAATGAATGATTTATGGCAGCAAAACGGGGATTTAACTGCTGAAGGTTGGAAAAATGTTCAATATTTAAGTGATGGATTAGCTGCAGCAAATAGAAATTTAAGTTTAACGTAGAAAATTTTGTTATCAATTAAAACTATTTTTTCAACTACAAATATTATATTATTGGCAATTACTATAGCTACACAGGCATTAATAGCTAATTGGGATAAGATTAAAGCTTCTATAACTGGTGTATCAGTATAGCAAAAGAAACTTAATGATGCAACAAGTGATGCAGTTGGTAATTATAAGAATTACTAGTTATAGGTTAATAAGACCATATCATCATTATATTAGCTAGCTGGTAAATAGAATAAAACCAATTAGTAGAAATATAAGATGAAGGGACTTATTGATAGTCTTAATACTAAGTATCCTGAATTAGTAGGTTCTACACTATCATATAATGATTCATTAACTACTTTGCAATCTAAGCTAAGTGGTGTAAATGCAAAACTAAAATAGCAAAAACAACGAATGATCGATCTTGCTATATTCGAAGTTAATAAATAGCAAATAATATAGTATGCTAAACAATTAAACAAATTATTACCTTTACGTGATAAAATACTTAGTGATCCAAAAAACATAAAATTTGCAGTAGACACTACTAGATATAATGCATTAATGAAAAAATCCTTTAAGGATTTGAATGATTAGTAGAAGACTTTTATAGGAAAATACACATTTAATAAACCATTTTCAGGAATGCAACCATGGGAATCCGCTGTATTAGGCAATTATAATATTATTAAGAAAAAAATGGATGATCTAGCTAATACACAAGGTAATCTATTTGATAAATTATTTAAGCCGTCTGATTATACTGCACCAGCATCTACCACTGCATAGACAGGTGTAATTAAATCAGACACATATCTTCCGGATAAAAAGTCAAAGGCTGAATCATTCTATATTCCATCGTTATTAGCTAATCTTAAATTATTATCATCAGAATTTGATTATATTAGTAATGATCTAACCAATATATCTAAAATAGACCCAACTGCTAATATAGATACTTCTAAGCTTTCAAAGATAAAGGATGAATATGATGCAGTAAGAAATTCATTACTTTCAATGTATAATAAATAGCTTAGTCGTAATATTGAATTACCGATTACTGCTGAAACTATACTTAATATTACAAATCTTAAACAATCAATACTTGACTTATAGCGTGCAACATTACGTATTCCTGATTTTACAGGTGATTTCGGTTCTGCATTAGAAGATATATCAGATGAAATAGATCCATTAATAGAAAGATTTGTAATGCTTAAAGATGCTAATCCATTTAAAGAAATGCCAGTAGCAATGTTTGATGAATTAGGATCAGCTATGGGGTCATTTATATCTACATTTAGTAATGGATTGGGTGCAGTACTTACACAAGGTGCAAATTTCAGCAAGCAAATGAAATATATATGGCGTGATTTAGCTAATAACATTATATCATAGCTTACACGTATACTGGTTAAGATGTTAGCAGTATTTGCAATTAAAACGATAATGAATTTAATAATGCCTGGATCTGGTGCTGCAGCAGGAACAGCTGTTGGTGATTTTATACCTTCACCTTCAATAGCTTCAGTTGGTCCAGTAAATACTATTACTAATACTGTAGGAACAAGTATATCATATATGGGACGCAATCCTATTGCTGATAAATTAGATGAAGTAATTGAAGCTATTAACAATTTTACACCAGTGCAAACACAAGTAATAGATTTACCTACATTATCATCAGCTAATAGAATTGGTTCAGCAATGACATTAAGGATGTCGTAATATTATGAAACTATAGTTCATGAATCTTAGAACACAATGTCTTACATAGAATGATGCAGTCATTAAGACAATTGATACAAATAGTATTATATCATATAAATTATCATCTTATTAGATACTTGGTGATAGTTTATTTTAGTATAATGTATCACCATATTAGTTTAATGTATTATATAGTGAATTAAAGGGTACACCAATATTAGATAGTCTTAATTGCCCAATTGCTTTAGATGAACATAATATACTTAATAAATATATGGTATATTATATTGATGATACTATTAGTAAGAAGCAAGCTTTATATATATTGCAAGATAGTATTAAATATAGTGATTAGACTAACGAATTTAAGTTCCAAGCAGTTCCTATGATAGGTGTATTATCTAAATATGATACAGTAAAACCTACTACTGTTATTGCTGGTCAGGTATATAATGTTCCACGTGATATTAAATTTACTTCATCATATACTGGTAGTGGATATTAGTATTATTCACCAGTATGGACTAATATATCAAATACTATTGGTGCAAAGTTAGGTAGAATATATGGAACATCCGTAGCCAATATAATTACTAATAATGGACAGTATCCGGCTGATTTATGGCATTCAACAGATGGCCTAAAACAATACTGGATAGATGGTTCTAAAGATAAAAATTGTATGCAATTAGATGATATAGGATATGATACTGTATTTCCATCTTCTAATATATATGTCCATATGTTATAGAATTAGACATTTCTATCATGGGATGATACTATTAAAAACTATTTGAATATCAATGATGTAGATATAGATACTTATCTTAATAGCTATACCCATAGATTTAATATACCTTATAACTATAATGGAACCAGTGCAAGAATATAGTATGGCGAAAGAATAGGCATTGATTATATACCAGATCCAAATGGTCTTACGTTTACACAATTGATTACAAAGCTTACTAACTATGGTATATTCAATTATGATAGTGGTTCTGCACCTTATATATTGACATCATCAATCGATCCAGGGGATATTATTGATGGGCAACATGTAATTGGTATTTATCCGGATAGGCCTACATGGCTTACTGGAAGTAATCCTTATTATTATAGAAATCCAATCAATGATAGTGTAAAAAGAATGTTCAAGTTATAGCTTTATAAATATGGCGTATTATATTCTAATATTAGAATAGCTAATAATATATATACATTTGATGTTAATGGAATTAGAAGAAGATTATCTTATTAGCTTAATATAGAATAGCCTAACGCAATTGGTCAATTATGGGATTTAGGTTATGCAACTATCAATCTTTCTAATCGTATGAATGAAGGTTCACTTTATAATTAGATAGTAAACTGGACTATATTTCCATAGGGATACACTGGCAGTATTAGAACAAGTGATGATTTCATTAAGTATTACTATGATACTAGTCAGGATTCAATAAATACGTATACAACCGTTACTAGTGGAAGTAATAGTTTCATATTACAGGTAGTACCAGACCCTGCTATACCAAATGGCAGATTAAGTGATTTCATATCTATTAATAGTCCGTTAATACTTGATACATTTAGGTTCAAACAAGATTAGGAACTTAACACAATAAATATATTGAAACAATTTATGTTATACCAGAATATGACTATATTATAGAAAGATGGTGGATTGACATATGATAGTGCATTAAAATGTGGTTATACGCGTAGAATTTACAACGATAATATTAATACTATACCATTATCTTAGTTCTATAATATGGATTCTGGTTTAATATGGTATGTGCAATCATATTCATTCGTTCCGATATTGCCATTTAAATTTGGTGATATATCATAGAAATATTCATAGATAATATTAACTGATTTTTTTAAATCATCTATTAATCAATATTATTAGAAATTACGAAAATCATATAAATATAGAATAAGTATTACATTAATTGGTATATCACATGGTACGACTATTAACATCACTGATAGTAGATATTTTATATTCAAAGGATTAAGATGGATATGCACATCATATACAGTAGATACTAATACAAATACTACTACAATATAGGGATACGGTGGCTGATATGGTTAAAAACTTAATAAAATTACGCGTCAGATAGCCCCAGACCGTTATGATAATGTTGCACGTATTCCAATATCAAATTTTAATTTCAACGCAATCTGGCGCTTCTGGTATGTGCTGGTTGCCAAAATAAAGGAATAATAATATAATATGAAACATATATGGGGATTTGGTAGCTTTCAAATAAGAAGTGATAGTATAGGTGTATAGATGACTAATGCGGTATGTTCTATGTATTATAAACGTATATACATATAGAATAAAAATGTTGTTAATTACATATACCAGACTTAGCCTAAGTATAGACCGTATTTCAATATAGAATTTGATTTATTAACTAATGATGATGTATATAAATTTCAGGATATAATTGCAATATTGAATAATTATTAGACTGATGGAATGTATATATATTGTAATTTTAATGTATATAATGAAGATAATACATAGTTTGCAGTAGTGTTAGAATAGTTTTCAGTATAGGATATATCTGATACTGTTGGACAACATATTACTATGAAATTTATTGGACAATATGCAGATGCATCAATGATAACATATTTAAGTGATTAAGGAATAAATAATATGAAGATATGGGGCAACGGTGGAATACTAATATCAGATGTACTTGGTGCATATTAGATATTATTCAATAATGCACAATGTAAATTATCATTCAAGTAGTAGTCTATATAGAATATTACATTAGATACAAAAATTCATAGAACTAATGTTAGATTTAGACCTTATATTACTGCAATTATTACTGTTTGTAATGGTGATGAAGAAAAGTTACAACAACTTATGATGTTAATTAATGATTCATATAGTCTTGCTGGTACAGCAGATATTGTAGTATACCCAAGATATCATGAAGATAATTCATAGTATATATACTATTATTGTGTATTATAGTCATCTAATATTTAGCCAAAGAACTATGCAAATACTAAAGTTGGTCAATAGATTTAGTTAACATTTAAGGGAACATCAAACGGATATATGCCTTATTTTACATCAGATGTTTCAATATACAATATAGTTGATGAATCCAATAACCAATACGTAGATTAGTCTGGTAATTAGTATATAATGAACCAATAATGCCAAGTAAAATATATAGGATAATAAAAATGACTACAATTAGTAAGAATTTTACACTTGAATAGTTCAGATGTAAATGTGGCTGTGGATATGATGACATTAGTATGGATTTAGTTAATAAATTACAAATTGCAAGAAATATTGCACATATACCATTCGTAATTACTAGTGGATGCAGATGCATTAAACATAATACTAAAGTTGGTGGTAAATCTGACAGTGCACATATTAATGGACTGGCAGCTGACATTAGCTATAAAACTGGTTATTAGTTATATAGACTATTAACTGGAATAATAGAAGCTGGGTTTAAACGCATAGGTATAAATTTATAGAAACAATTCATACATGTGGATATAGATTATAATAAACCATATCCTACTGTATTTAAATATTAAGGGATGATAAACATATGGCAAATAAAAGAATAACTGCTAATACTGCAATTACATATAATCAAGTATAGTCTACTGATGTATTATTGGTTGGTAAGGCTGCAGTAGATAGAAAAATAACATTACCATAGACTAAGAAATATGTATTAAATAATAAATCTATTGGTGGAACTACAAGTGGTGATATAGCTGATATATCAAGTTCACAAACATTTACTAATAAAACTTTGACTAGGCCAAATATAAACGGTTCAGTATGTTAGGTTTAGGGAAATGATCTAAATAAATTACTTAATATTGATACTACACAAGCTTAGTTTAATAGATTAGCTGGTCTTACAGTTAATGCTGATAAGCTTAATTATACTGCAAATGTGACGTCAGATATACAGGCAGCACTTAATGCTAGAATAGTAAGATATAGTGCTAATGAATATGTTGAATACATGTATCACAAGATTAAGACATTATCTGGTGCAACTTCAGATACTATACCATATACTGATATATTGACGTATCATTCATTATCATCTACTACATATAGAATTAATGCATATAGTATAATGGTGCAAGTATGGGACGTAAATCCTGGAACTGAAGCAAGATATTATAAAGCTGACGCTGCAATATCATTTACTTCTACAGTAGATGGCAGTAAAATAAACCTTAATACTATTACTATTAGTGGATTAGATGATGAAAAGACTTATCAATTTAATGTATCATTTACTGTTAATAGTTATAGTGGTGGAAGTTAATTATAATGAATAACTATACTGAAAGACAATGTAATAACATGATATTGGGACTAACTGGATTTTAGATATTAAATACTGGAAGTTCATATACTGGAAATTGGTATACATTAAGATTATGGTCTACGTAGAATGTTATTATTAATGGTATAGATTTAAGTTCATTAAATGATTATTGGAATACTGGATAGTATTTCTGGGGTGATATTAAAAGTATTACTGTTGGCAATTAGCCAATAGTAGCTTATAATACAGGATAGATAGAAACTTTAATTGTAGAATAAGGATGATATTATTAATATGGACTTGATGGGAATACCAATTGGAACAGTCATTACACTGATAGTATATGCTATAGGTATTATAGTAGGATATGCGAAGCTTCAAAGTAAGGTTGATAATATGGACATAAAATGTAAAGAATGTCGTGCATAGACAAAGTAGAAATTAGCCGGCATTAATAATGAAGTGAATAATCAAATATCTAAAATGCATGATGAATTGAAATAGATACGTGATAGCGTAACAAAGATTGGTGAATAGCTTGCACGTATGTCTGGTTTAATTTAGATGTATATTAAAATGAATAAAGACTAATATAGGAATATTATTATGGCATTGGGATTAGGATCGTTTGGTGGAATTGCAAAATGGATAAAAGACTTTATATTTAATGACTTATATAGGATTAACCAATAGTCGTAGGAATATAAGCAACAAACTATAACAGGTGATGTTAATTCTACTGGCTTTATTACAGGTATTAAATGTGGATTGGCTGGATGGCTGACTGAACCTGCAGAAACAGTTGTAAAAGATTCTGGTTATGTATATATGAATGGTACATTTGAAAATGATCCAGCTGCAGGATTTGAACGTACTTTAATAGGTAAAAAAGATGATGAACCTGCCATATAGTATATATATGATCATACACAATACTTTTAGATAGATTGTTGTGCTGTATTTAATACTGATACAAATGGAACTACTATTACTTTTGCTATTAAGAAGAATGATGATATAGTATATTCAAGTATTATGTCATTATATATGAAATATGCTGATTAGCAATATTCACTTAGTGGAACTTGTGTTGTTGAATTATCATAGAATGATACTATACAAATAGTTGTTAAAGGTGATAGATAGTTTAAATTAACTGTTAATAATTTTACTGCAACTATTAATGAATTTTTTGATTAATAAATAAAGGGGATAAATATGGATAAATTATTAAAGATACTGCCGTTAAAAACGTTAATTAAACTTTTACTCGACGTGGCAAAGATAGTTGCAACTAAGACTAAAACTAAAGTAGATGATGATATTATTGAAACATTATAGGAAGTGTTTGGCATTATATAGCCAATTCTTGATAAAAATAAAAGATAAGGTTATTATTCCTTCCTATTAGTTGCAAGACGTTTGCTAGCAGTTTAGGCTGCTAGCTTTTTTTTAAACTAAAAAGTCCCAACACTATGATCTATGCTGGGACGTGATACGGAATATATTAATTGGTCATTTACGGCTGACCAGACCGTTTTGACAGGAAGGTGTCAAGCCTTTATTATAATATTATAAAAATTTACACGAAACATTTAAACCAATAGAAGTTAGGACTAGGTATTCCATTTTAATTTTATTGTATCATAATAATTTATGTTATTATCTGGTGTAAAAACCAAAGATATCTTTGTATTATAATTTATATATAGTTCATCAACAACATATTTACCTATTTCATCATAAACATTTAAAGCTTCTTCATCTAAATCAGTTAGTGGCTATACGTCTTCTATATTATACAACATTATTCTTCTTTTCTTGTTTCCGTTTTCTATAAGTAAGTATATTGCTTCTGTATCTGGGCATGCATTTGTATTTTCTAAGACTGCAATCATACTTTCCAGCCAAACCGGCTTGATGACATGTTCTATTCCATATTCTTCATATATTTCTGTTCGGTCTTCTACATACTATGGTATGTCTTCCCTTCCACCAAAGTTATACAAGTTGAATAAAGTAATTCCGTCTTCAATAAAGTTTCTAACGTTCTAGACTAATTTTTCGTGTTTCATTGTATTATAACCCCAGTTAAATCAGCTTTGGTTAAATCAACCCGTCTTAAATCAGCCAATCTTAATATCGCCCCAGTTAAATCAGCTTTTGTTAAATCAGCCTTTGTTAAATTAGCATAACTTAAATCGGCTTTGGTTAAATTAGCCCCAGTTAAATCAGCATAACTTAAGTTAGCATAACTTAAATCAGCACTAATTAAATACACCATAGTTAAATCAGCATAACTTAAGTTAGCATAACTTAAGTTGACCCCAACCAAATTAGCATATCTTAAATTAGCACATCTTAAATCCGCAGATCTTAAATTAGTACATCTTAAATCAGTATAACTTAAATCAGCATATCTTAAATTATCCCCAGTTAAATTAACACATCTTAAATCAGCACGGCTTAAATCAGCCTGATAAAAGTATGGTGTAAAATTATTTTCTTTAGCATATTCCAAATATGCCAGAACAGCTTCACGTTTTGTTTCAAAGTTGATTGTTTTAATAAATTCATTGTAATTTTTCATTTTTACCTTCCTGTCCTATGGACTACGTTTTATATTTTGTTTAATAACTGATTATGTATATTAATTATCGGCATACATATTAAAACGTATATTTTTTTTCATTTTT
>ENA-UOWO01002782-UOWO01002782.1-activated-sludge-metagenome-genome-assembly--contig:-NODE-2782-length-21251-cov-8.893754_pt1 | contig 21251 bp, 18 predicted proteins | sample MGYA00238148_ERZ761564 | MGnify/ENA primary metagenome ERZ761564 (study PRJEB28885, sample SAMN05720194) | activated sludge metagenome | isolation source: Anaerobic digester | place: USA... | reverse complement strand
TTGTATCCCGTGCTGATGGAACGTACCCCCTACTCGGTTTCGCCCTATGGTTCAAATAACTTTGGTTACCAGCCTGCTCCTAATACCGACCTGTTGAGAGAAGGCTATATCCTCGTATTACAGGATGTACGTGGCCGCTTTATGAGTGAGGGTAAAAACCTGGAAGTAACACCACATATAGCTAATAAAAAAAGCAGCAAAGAGGTGGATGAAAGCAGTGACACCTATGATACGGTTGACTGGCTGCTGAAAAATATTAAGAACAACAATGGACGTGTGGGCCTTTATGGCATCTCTTATCCCGGGTTCTATGCTACCGCCTGCCTGCCCGGTGCTCACCCTGCTATCAAAGCTGTAAGTCCCCAGGCACCAATTGCGGATGAATTTATGGGTGATGATGCCAACCACAATGGCGCATTCTTTTTGCTCGACAATTTTAATTTCATGAACAATTTTGGTAAAGAAAGAACAGAACCGGTGAAAGATTACGGCAACAATATATTCAACGCCAAAATAAAAGACGCTTACCAGTTTTTCCTAAAACTGGGTCCTGTAAAAAATACCAATAGCAGTAATTATTTCGACAACCAGAGTGAAATATGGAATGAATATCTCTCACATGATACTTATGATACCTACTGGAAAGCAAGGAATATACGGCCACATTTAAAAGACATACGCATACCCGTGATGGTGGTGGGGGGCTGGTATGATGCAGAAGACCTGTTTGGCGCCCTGCAGACGTACAAGGCAATAGAAAAGCAAAGTAAAGTTAATAACAACCGTATTGTGATGGGGCCATGGACACATGGTGGATGGGCTACGGGCAACTGGACAAAATTTGCCACCCAAAGTTTTGGCAGCAATACCTCCAAATATTTCCAGGATTCGCTGGAAACGGCTTTCTTTAATTTTTACCTGAAAGACAAAGGCAATTTTGCTGCGGCCGAAGCCACTATGTTTGAAACCGGCAGCAACCAATGGAAACACTATACAGCCTGGCCTCCTGCCGAAACAAAGCCAACCGCTTATTATTTTGCAGCTGGCGGAAAACTGGGAGAGCAGAAACCAGGAGATCTGAAAAGTTTTTCTGAATATATCAGCGATCCTGCCAAACCTGTTCCTTATACCAATGGCATTTACGGCAGACGTAATAATGAGTACATGGCCGAAGACCAGCGCTTTGCTTCCACAAGACCGGATGTGCTGGTATTTGAAACAATTGAACTGGAAGAAGACCTTACACTGGCAGGTCCCATTACCGCTGACCTGCTGGTAAGCATTACCGGCACCGATGCTGATTTTATTGTAAAGCTGGTGGATGTATATCCTGACAGTGCCATAACGCCAAGGGATGCCCCAAGAGGAACCGTGATGGCTGGTATGCAGGTATTGGTGAGGGCTGAAGTGATGAGGGGAAAGTTCAGGAACAGCTTTGAAAAGCCTGCACCCTTTATACCAGGAAAAATTGAAAGGGTAAAATTTGACCTGAATGATGTGGCACATGTATTTAAAAAGGGACATAAAATAATGGTGCAGGTACAGAGCAGCTGGTTTCCGTTGGTCGACAGGAATCCACAACAGTTTTTGAGTATACCTAAAGCGGAAGAAAAAGACTTTAAGAAAGCTACGATCAAAATATTTCATGAGGCTGCCAATGCAAGCAGTATTGTATTGCCGGTGTTAAAATAAAAAGGATGAAAGCTGTTGGATGTTTTATTGTTTTATTATTGAATGGTTGGGGAGCTTTTGGGCAGCAGGAGTTGAATTTGGTGCCGATGCCTGCGGAGGTGAAGTTCCAAAAGCAAAATACCAGCCTGGTACTTTCTAGTAAAACTAAAATCTATTTGGGACACAACAGCATTGCTCTGCAGGATTATGCTGATTATTTAAACAGTTTTATTGAATCAAAATATGGATTTAAACTACAAATAACATCGGATTGGAAAGCAAGGAATGCAGGAAGTTATATTGAACTAAGCTTCACCCCGTTTGAAATTAATCCAAAAGGCTCTTACGAATTAAACGTAGGTAAAAATAAGATCTCATTAGTCAGTTACTATAGTGATGGTTTATTTTACGGTATTCAAACAGTATTGCAGCTCTTACCCGAAAAAAAGAAACCCGGAAACCAAAAAAATTATCCATTATCCATTCCCCAATTATCCATTAAAGACTACCCCCGCTTTCAATACCGTGGCATGCACCTCGATGCTGGCCGCTACTTTATGCCAGTTGACCTGGTTAAGCGATATATCGATTACCTGGCCATGTACAAATTCAACACCTTTCACTGGCACTTAACCGAAGACCAGGGCTGGCGGATTGAAATAAAAAAATATCCCCGGCTTACCGAAGTGGGTAGCTGGAGAAATGGCACTATCATTGGCGCCTACCCCGGCACAGGAAATGACTCCATTCGCTATGGTGGTTTCTATACCCAGGAGCAAATTAAAGAAGTGGTCAGGTATGCTGCTGACAGATACATCACGATCATCCCGGAAATAGAATTACCTGGACATTCTTCCGCCGCTATTGCTGCTTACCCCGAGTTAAGTTGCTTTCCAAATGAAGACACAAAATACCCTGCTGAAACTGTATGGGCTGGTCCTACAAACGGCAAGCAGGTGCAGCAAACCTGGGGCGTATTTGAAGATGTGTTTTGTCCAACGGAATACACGTTTAATTTTTTGCAGGATGTGCTGGATGAGGTAGTGGAATTATTCCCTTCAAAATATATACATATTGGTGGAGATGAATGTCCAAAAGACAACTGGAAGCGCTCACCCTTTTGCCAGCAATTAATGAAAGAAAAAGGATTAAAGGATGAACATGAACTGCAGAGTTATTTTATACAACGGATAGAAAAGTACATCAACAGCAAGGGCAAAAAAATTATTGGTTGGGATGAAATACTGGAAGGTGGCCTGGCACCCAACGCCACGGTGATGAGCTGGCGTGGCGAGACTGGTGGCATTGCAGCTGCCAAACAACAGCATGATGTGATCATGACACCCGGAGAGCCTTTGTACCTGAATCATTCCCAGTCAAAAAATGAAGATTCCATAACACAGGGAGGATACAATCCAATAGAAGCGGTGTATAATTATGAACCCATACCAAAAGAACTGACTGCGGAGGAAAGCAAATATATTTTAGGCGCACAGGGCAATGTGTGGAGTGAATACATTGACAATCGATCAAAACTGGAGTATTCTATCTTTCCAAGAATGGCAGCGCTGGCAGAAGTGTTGTGGACACCCAAAGAAAAAAGGAACTGGAAGGATTTTGAAAGGAGGTTGCCGGTGATAATGGAAGTATTGGAAAAGGAGAAGATCAATTATAGTAAGGCATATTATGAGCCAGGTATATTTATCGTTCCATCAAAATATCCAGGCTCAATAAATTTTAAGGTATTATCAAAACATCCTAAATCGGCTTTTTATTTTGGACAAAAAATGAAAAGTTCCTTTACTTTATTTAATGATTCCGTCTCTGTACCAATTAACTCTAGCGGGATCTATAGTATAAGGCTTCTTGGGAAACCTGATTCTTTATCATCAGGAGAAAAATGGGGTGCTGTTTTTGTATCTCCATTTAATTATCTTTTTAAAGCTGATATTGCTATCCATTTCAATAAGGCCACTGGCAAAAAAATAACCCTCTCCACCCCTGCCGCTGACCAATACCCCGGCGATGGAGCTTTTACTTTGGTGAACGGTGTTCAAAATACAAAAGGCATTTCCAAAGCAGCAGAGTTCCTGGGCTTTAACGGCACTAATTGTGAAGCCATCATTGACCTGGGCAAGACAGAAAGCATCAGTAAAGTAGTTGTTCATGCTATTAATGATAATGGCGCCTGGGTTTGGAAGCCATCTGCAGCGGAGATTTTCATTAGCAACGATGACATTCATTATTCATCCATTGGTTCATCCAATGATTTTATAAAATCCGGCGGTGCCAATGGAACCATCACCGTACACTTCGAAAAAGTGCCAGCAAGGTTTGTAAAAGTACTGGTGAAAAACTGGGGCATGATACAGCCGGGCCATTCCGCCAGCGGCAACCTTGCCTGGTTGTTTGTAGATGAGATTGAAGTTGAATAAAAAATGCTTAAAAATTTTCGTGAAAAAGTTTTGAAGGCTGCAAAAAATTTCTATCTTACCAATACTTTATTAGTACTTCTCCCCCGGCTATTACACCTGTTCATTAACAGTATACCCTGTTAAGAAAGGATATTTCTTATTTCGTTTTTATTACAGTAAATAAAATGCTGCTCCGGCAGCGTGCTTCCTTGTGTCGGTATTTATCATTATAAAACAAAAAAAATGAACCCCAAAAAAATCATCGTAACAGGCAAAAAAGCCCTGCAATTAAAGTATGCAGGCCAATTCAGCAAAATTGACCAATTGCTGAAAAAACTAAAGGCAGCAGACAAAAAGAAAAAAATCGACAGCATCATTGTATATATTGATGACGCTGCTTCAGCCAAAGCGGCCGGTATAAAAGCAGTGAGATCTTTAACAGCGAGGGAGTGCAAAAAAGCAATTGACAGCCTGTACAAAAAACATATGCCGGCTTATATTGCTATTGTAGGCGCAGGGGATGTGATACCATTTGTAGAACTGGTGAATCCCATCGGCGACGATGATGATGACACACATATACCATCCGATCTGCCCTATGCCTGTGAGGCCGCTTACAGCACCAATGTAAACAATTTTACAGGTCCGGCCAGGGTGGTAGCACGTATCCCGGATATACCGCAGGCCAGCGATGTACGATATCTTACAACAGTAATAGAGAATTGCATTGCCAGCAAGCCACAACAACGGGCCGGTTATGAAAAGTATTTTGCGGTTTCAGCAGCGGTATGGAAAAAGTCGACCCAGATGAGCCTGCACAATATGTTCACAGATTTTGCGAAGCTTAAATTATCACCGTCTTTTACAAATCCTTCAGCAACACATTTAAAAGCACCTGTTCATTTTTACAATTGTCATGGTGCCCACAACGATAACAATTTTTATGGTGAAAAGGGAGGCAGATTTCCTGTGGCAATTACATCATCCCGGCTAAATGGCAGAATTAGTAAAGGCTGTGTAGTGGCAGCAGAATGTTGCTACGGTGCAGAACTTGCAGCACCTTCCATGTTACCTGCAGCAACCGATACCAGCATCGCCAACAATTATCTGCAACAAAATGCAGTGGCGTTTCTTGGCAGCAGTACCATTGCTTATGGGCCTGCAGATGAACAGGGACTGGCTGACCTTATAACCCAGTATTTTATTATCAATGTAATGAATGGTGCATCAACCGGCAGGGCATTGTTGCAGGCAAGGCAAAAATTTTTGATTGAAAGCGGGCCGCAATTGGATCCTTATGAATTAAAAACACTGGCTCAGTTTCTTTTACTCGGAGATCCTGCCGTTCAGCCTGTGATTGATGAAAACGATACCAAAGCAATTATCAGCGATACGGTTGAAAACAGGCGGATGAAGTTTGCACAAAAAGGTGCCGATCTTAAAAAGAACCTGGCGCCTGCCCAGAAACAGCAAAGTTCAACCAGGTCGAAGCATTCCACTCAAATAAACCAGTTATTAAAACAGGCAGGAATTTCTCACAACGACAAAACCTCGGTATATAGTGTTAAATCCAGGCCCTCAGGCGCTAGTACGGGGGCTAAAATGCTGGGTGAAACGGATACTAAATTCCGTACTTTTACGAAGATGACAGCAGAAAAAAATTTTAATAATTTTGAAGTGCTGGTAGTAAAAGAATCAAAAGAGCAATTGCTTGGATGGAAAATCTATGTCAGGAAATAAAAAAAATATAACAGCAGCTAAAGAAGTAGAAATACAGGGTACTGTATTTCTAAAAAAAACTGCATCAAGGTCGAAGAGTGAACATGTAGCTGTCTTTTTAAAAACAGACAAAGGGGATATTGCGCTGCGTAAACTGGGTGGTAATCCTTTTTATGATGAGTCGCTTCACCAGTTAGAAGGCAAGGATATTACGGCAAAGGGTATACTGGATAAAAAATTAATGATGGCAACAGAAATAAAAACAAAAAAGCCATAAAGTGCCGGCACCCGCTTTTCCAAAAATACGCTCCCTGGTGCAATTGTACGATCTGCTTACAGAAGAAGAAAGAGTCATCACGGATGTACTGCGGCAGATCATACAGGACAGCTTGCCGCAGTGCAAGGAAAAAATATCCTACAATGTCCCTTTCTTTTTTGGCAACAGGAGCATTTGCCTGGTGTGGCCTGCTTCAGTACCAAGGGGTGGAATAAAAAAAGGCGTGATGCTGGCTTTTTGGTATGGAAACCGGCTGAATGATACAGATGATTATCTTACTCATGGCAGTAACAAACAGGTGTACTACAGGATATTTTACTCAGCAGATGATATTAAAATGAAACCGCTGAAGAAGATTTTAATGGCGGCTGCAGCACTTGACAATCAATTTGCAACTAAAACAAAGACGGCTACAGCAAAGAAAAGTCGTTGAATTTTTTTTCTCCTATAACGGTGTTGAATAACCGCAAATGGCCAGGGTGCTGCAGTGCATGCAGGTGCCTGTCGTGGTGAAGATCAGTGGCAACAAAATCAACCAGGTCGTTGTCAAAAAGATAACGGGCGGCTTTTGTAACACCCTTGCCCCAATAACCTGTCAGCGAAAGCAGGTTTACCTGCAATAAAAATCCTAAGTCTTTCAGGTGGTGGAATTCATCAAACCTGCCCTGGTAAAAAACGTACCGCTCCGGGTGAGCCATGATGGGCCGGTATCCTGCAGACATCAGCTCAAAAGAAATTTCATTGAGGTTGCCGCTGGGTGTGGCGTATGATTGTTCCGTCAGTACAATATTATCGTGTATTGTCAGCAGCTTTTTTTCTGTACGCACTAATTTCATAAAATAATCATCCAGCATATATTCAGCTGCTGCGGTGATCTCCATATCAATTCCTTCCTTTACCACGGCTTCCTGCAGCAACAGCAAGGCAGCGTTGATGGTTTCAGGAGTGTTCCTGTACATATCGGCAATGATATGCGGTGTGGCTACAGATTTACGGATGCCAAGGCTGTACAATCCCCTCACAAGCGCCAGGGATGTTTCAATATCAGGCGAACCATCATCAATGCCCGGTAAAATATGGGAATGTATATCGGTATCAAACGGGAACGAAAGCCCGGACGCTGCAGGAATGGATTTCTTTCTGAAAAAACTGAACATGGGCCGGTGAAATTAACTTTATTTTTTTAATCCACCATTTTTTGAATAAGGGTGTAATAGTACTGCCGTATTTTGATGAGGGGTTTTAAGATAGAGGCAATATGAGGAAAAGGAATGTTATTCACCTTCATTGCCAGGTAGTCACGCCTGTTGGCTCTAAGCCGGCTAAAGAGGTTCCGGTTGCTTTGCCCTCCCACCCTCATTTTTACAATCAGCAAAGGAATATACTGGGCGCTGATGCGGTAGCGATAAAGGTAACGGGCCATAAACTCATAGTCTGCCGCGGTAAAATAATGTGATTCATAGCCGCCCAATTGGTTCAGCAGATCTTTACGGAAATAAAACGTGGGATGGGCCGGCATCCAGCCATAATTGAACCGGTATCTTTTATAAGGCATCCCCTTCCAGTACCGGATCACTTTACGGGTATTTTGCTGGTCCACATACACCAGGTCGCCGTAAGTGGAGTCCACTTTATGCTCTTCAAAATTTTTCACAATGGCCGTAATCACCTCTTTGGAGGCCAGCATATCATCACTGTTTAAAATGCCGATGATATCGCCGGTTGCCATATTCATTCCTTTGTTGATGGCATCATACATCCCCTTGTCTTCCTCGCTCACCCATTTGGCGATCTTGTTTTCATACTCTTTAATAATAGAAAGTGTGGAATCAGAAGACCGGCCGTCGATCAGGATATGTTCAATATGTGGATAGTCCTGCATAATAACAGACTCAATGCAATCCCGTAGAAATCGTTCGGAATTAAAGGTTACTGTTATTATTGTTACTTTCATTGTTGCCGGAAATTGGGATAAACTTAGACCGGCAAAATAGTGCTTTTTTCGTTTTGATAATGAAAGGGGGCTGTGGAAAAAAAAATGATGCTGAATTTTGAGTATCAGCAGGTTTTGAACAGTAAAAGGAGTAGTGTGAAAAAAGAGAGAAGGATGGCCATGATGGCAGTTAAACCGGCGGCACCTGAAAAGCCTGCCTCTTTGCCGGGCGGCATATTAGAAGTTGCAGGCAATGAAATACTTTTTACCGCCACGGCAACGGCGAGTTCGTTTGTATGAGATATAGATAAGCGGAATCCCGGGTAAACTGGCCTGCCATCGGGAAGATGATCGATGATGATGGTATTGAATGCGTTGTCCTTATAGCTGTAGTCGGCTTTTACAATGGCTTCTTTGGCAGCAAATAAGCCGGTGAAAGATGCAGATGGGTTGGCCTGCAAAATACAATACGCAATTTCTGCCGGTGCAAAATTCATGGTATAAAAAGCATCTTCCCTAAAATCGCTGACTACCGGTAAGGAAGAAATATTTTCTATATCAATACCAATGGGCAGTTCATTCGAATGAACGGGAGAAGCTGTTGAACCAGGATCAATTGTTGCCGGCATTGCTGCCGGTGATTCACTTCCATTTATATTTTCCAGTAACTGTCCATAGGTCTTTATGACCGTATAGTCATTCACTGCAATACCTTCATTGGCCAGTTGGGCATACATGCGGTGCAGGATGATGGAACTGGCTACAGCAGAACGGTCAATCTTCGTTTGAGCAGTAATTTGTTCTGCCGGCACTTTGATATATTTTGAAACAGTATTTTTTATTTGATTGTCCATTCTTAAAAACCTTTGAAACAACTTTGACAGATAAAGGCCTCTTCACCTTTTGGTGTGATACATTTGGTAAAACCCACATCACTCAGATCTTCCTGTAAACTTTTAAAGCACTTAAAGCAGGTGATAGATTGATTAGCATGTACATAGTGGGCGGATCTATATGATTCGATCCTGTTTTTTAACTCCTGTAAAAACTGCGCCACCAGTTTGCCTTCCGTTACCCTGTGATCGAAAGTAACGGTAAGGATAGAACGCTGCAACTTTTCATCAATGGCCGATACACCAAGAATAGCGCTGTTCATCATATTGATCAATGGCCTGAAAAAGCTAACGCCTTCGCCGGAAAGATCTGTGATGGTAAAAGTAATATCGCTGAGATCGTCTATCAGCAAGGCATCATCGAGGTATTTATTTGACAGCTCCATAATGGCGGCTTCCGTTTCCTGCATTGATTTTACTGATGCATTTTTGATCACCGGCACTTTTAAACCCTTATCAATATCAATGGCAAAACCAATATTGACCTGTTTATAAAAAGCCACACTGTCACCCGTGAAATAGCCATTCAGCTCCTTGTATTTTTCCAGCAGTCTCGATGTTTCATAAACAACTACCGGCAGCAATGAGTTTTTTAAAAACTGCAGCGACTGGTTGATATGTACAAACAAACCATCTGTTTCCACCAGGGTATTGATGGTACTGGTGAGACCGGTTTGCTGCACACTGCTTAAATAGTCTATCTCTCTTTTTTTGTTGGAGGACAATTTCTCCACGATTACTTTATCAGCATCTGTTGGAAGTATGGAAATAGATTTAACTGATTCCTTTTTAGTGATCACTTTTTTTGAAATTCCCAGCTTTTCTTCCACATCTGTTTTGCTCACAAAGTCCCGCCCGATAAATACAGTGGAATCCAATTGATGCTTTTTCATCAAGGCCATTGCTGCCGGGGAAAACATGGTATCACCTTCCCAAATGGCGGCTGCTTCTTCCCTATGTTCTTTATCGGCGACTGTTACAGCCTGGTGTTTTTTAACTTCGGGTAACAGAGGCAGTTCCTCTTTGCTGCTGTAAATATGGGCGATCACTTCATTCACTTCATAGTCTTCGCTGGTTTCACATATATAGCTGATAAAACCTTCTGCCTCTGCCAGCACATCATAGGTTGTTTTGGATGATTCAAATACAACAATGATGTCCCCTTTCTTCACGGGGCTGCCGGGTGCAAATGGGAGGTCCACCACCGTTAGTGAAGTATCATTTACCGACAGCAGCGGAACTTTTATTTCTTGTACAATTGGCATTATAGCCGGTTTGGTTTTTTTTATTAGCCTGATTATTCTAAAGGCTCATCAAAAATCAATTCGTGTTAATTCGTGCAATTCCCCGACAAATCGGGGCCAAATTAATGGCTTTATGTAAAATGCAGTTTTATTTCGTCCAGTATTCTTTCTTTATCCGGCAGCACCGTATGCTCCAGCGATTTTACAGAAGGTATCGGTACCGGGTGTGCAGCAATTCTCCTGGCTTTTATTTTTTGCTCCGTTCTTTCTACCACCTGGGCTATCAACTCGGCCCCAATACCGCCATAGGCACTACCCTCTTCAATTACGAGTAATTGACCGGTTCTTGCAACAGACTGCACAATGATATCAACCGGAAGGGCTGAGATCAAACAGGGTATTATCAATTCCGCTTTAAGATCAGTTTCCAAAAATATATTCGTGAGTAGCCCGTTTACCAGGTCGGCCATGCCGCCGTAAGCCACAATGGTAATGTCGGGCACCGATACTGCCGGTCTTGCCTGCACCACAGGATATGCATCTTCATTCATCTCGTACACATAATTGGCTGCCGGCTGATGCAGTATCTTTTTCCCGTAGTCTGTTTTATTCTCAATAACAATCACCGGGTGTTCTTCTTTCAGGATCGTGGTGTAAACAATGGCCGGGTCAAAAAAAGTATTGAGTGCTACCGTTTTTACATTGTCGATGCCAATTAAAAATTTATCCAGTGTTTGCGAATGCGTAGGCCCGTAGCCTCTTCGTCCACCCATGGGCGTTCGGATCACTACCGGGCAGGTGGCTTTTTTATTGAACATGTGGTGAAACTTGCTGGCGTGATTTACGATCTGGTCAAAGGCCAGTGTAATAAAATCACCAAACATAATTTCTGCCACGGGTTTAAAACCATTTAATGCCAGTCCGTTTGAAATGCCGGTAATGGCCGATTCGGAAATGGGTGTGGAGAATACTTTTTCCGGTGCTAAAAAAGATAATTCTTTTGTTACTTTAAAAGCTCCACCATAGGGCGATAAAATATCTTCTCCTAAAAAAAGCAGCCGCTCATTCGTCACGATGTTTTCCTTAAAGAAATGATTGAGCAGTTCCACCTGCCGTTTATTCACTGGCTTTGCAGGCAGCCAGCTATTACTGTTGGTTTGTTCCGTTGGTTCGTAGTATGCTTCAATGGGTAATTCGTTTTCCTGGAGAATATGATCCACCATTTCGTTGACCTCTTTGCTGATACTATCCATATAATTGCCATAGTATTCAGCCTGCTCTTTGCTAAAAATGCTGAGGTAATCCTTCTCCCTGTATGATTGGATCTCTTCAGCAGGCCGGTCATCATCCCCTTTTGAGTGCGGATTGAGCCGGAAGGTTTCTACCAAAAAGAAAGCAGGTTTGGTTTCGCTTCTTACATAATCGATCGCCGTTCTGGCATCATCCATCAACTGCTCCGGTGCAGAAGTATGTCCTTTAAAGGTTTTGATACCAAATGCTTCGGCCCTTGCCCTGATATCACCTGCCAGGTTGATGTTCTGCGGGGTGCTTTGAGCATAAAAATTATTTTCACAAACGATCAGCAGGGGTATCTCCCATTTGCTGATGATATTCATCGCTTCGTATAAGGCACCTTCACCCAGTGTACCATCCCCTATGTACACCAACCCGATGGCGCCGTTCTTTCTTATTTTATTACCCAGTGCATACCCTGCACTCACGGGTACAATACCGCCCTGTATACCATTGCTGAAAAAATTATTATTGCACAAATGCTGGCTGCTGCCAATGCCGCCACAGGTACCGCTTGCTTTGCCCAGTAGTTCTGCCAGCAAACCTTTAACATCACCCGTAAATGCAATATAGTGACCATGACAGCGGTGATTGCTGAATACAAAATCCTTTTTCTTTAATTGCCCTGCAAAAGCCAGCGCACTAAACTCCTGCCCCACGCAGGTATGCACGGTGCCATTGAGTTTACCTTCGGAGAATAAAGACAAAAACTTTTCCTCCACGGTGCGGATGGTAAGTGCCTGCTTGATGAGACGGTGGTGGATGGTATGGGCTGTCATGGAGGTGGACACAGGATTATTTCAAATTAATAATCTTCATTCTGTAAATAAACATTTATTGTAAAAATCAGAAAATTCATCAATGGATTTAGAATGTGATCCCCAGTACAGTAACCGGCGGCGCAGTTTCTACACGATTTTTTACAAAATTCAAATCCCGTATATAAATGGTATTTGACGCTCCTAATTTTTCTTTAGCGCTTAACGACCGTTCCTTGGGATTATAAACATATGGGGAAAAACCCATTGAAAGAAAAGTATTGTGAATATCCTGTTCATTATATCCATATCGCCAGCCAGAGCCATTGAGTTCGATAATAACAGCTTTTAATTTATCATTTTCCAATGTTTTTAAAGCTCCCTTTATTACTTCGGTTTCAAAACCTTCTACATCAATTTTCAATAATGCCGGAGTATTTTGATCCTGCATAACAGCGTCCAGCGTTTCAACAGGAACCTTAATTACATTCTGTTCATCGCTTGTAGCTACATGATTGGCGGCATCATAAGAAGCAGTAAAATTTATATCCCCTTTTTGACTACCCAGAGCAATATTCAAAGGAGTTACCTTTCCTGTTATTTGATTTATATTAATATTCTGAATTAAATGCGTGAATGTTGATGGCACGGGCTCAACAGAAACAGAAGCAGCACCAATATGTGCGCTGGCCAATACCGTATAGCTGCCGATGTTAGCCCCAATATCTACAAACAAATCTTCGGGTCTTAAAAAATGAAGCAAAAAAGACATGTCGTAATACTCATGCAGACCGCAATACAAATTACCGGTGGCAGCAGGCATCCCTTTGTTGATGATTAGTTTTGATTTTTCTGTAAAGGAGTGTACTAAAGGATTAGCTGTTATCCTCAATCGTATCTGCCATTTTAGAAAACGCCAAACAGCGGCGACTTTATTCTCCCTGTTTAATTGGTGTGAGGTAAGATCGCTGATTACAATCTTTGCAGTTTTAAGCTGCTTTATTATATTCATACGCTATTTTGAGATATAAAGATTAACTGTCGGGATAAAAATATTGACGAACATAATTAGTGAATAGTTCTTTTTAGAACCGGAACAGCCGGGTTGCCCTTATAAACCGTATAAGGCCGCAAATTGTTTTCCGCAACAGCATTAATGCCAAGTATGGAATGAGTGCCTGCTGTAACACCTCCATATACAACCGCTTTAGCCCCTATCCATACCCCATTTTCTAAAACCACCGGAAAAGAAATAAAATCAAAACTTTCTTTTGTATGGTCGTGACTGCCGGTTAGTATCAAGGCTCCCTGCGATACTGTAACACTTTCACCAAGGGAAACATCAGACAAATTATCGATCCATGCCGACTCCCCTATCCAGGAGTAGTTTCCAATGCTCAGCTTCCATGGATATTTTATATTCACACCAGGTTTTATTACCACACCTGTGCCAACCCTTGCACCAAACAGTTTCAATAAAAAAACTTTACTGCCAGAACTGACATTAAAAGTATTTTTAAAAAATAAAATATTGGTAAAATACCAGGCCATTTGCTTAATTGTGCCTGCCCCAATAACGATGGTGGTTTTGTAAGCTGCGTTATTTACTTTTTTCAACTGGCTCATTCAAACAATTTAAAATATTGATTACCGGCCAGCAAAATTAAATGCTTAACCGGCGGCATATTGCGAAGCATTTTTTTACTATTGATCATTCTCATCCTGGTCATAAATATCATCGCAATTAATTACTAAATGCTGAACCATCTCATTACAACAGTAAACACCCAAGGTAATGGTCGGTTAAAGGGGTGCCAGATGGAATAGACAGTTATGGATCCGGTTTTACGTTTTTCTAACTGGCAGTGTTTCTTTTAGTGACATACAAATCAGGGAACAAAAGTTCTTCCTGATTATATTTGTTTGCAGGTTAATATAAATACATCCATTTACCTACCTTTAAAACAAGGATAAAGAAATCAATTTACCCAACAGTACCCATACCGCAAATAAGATCATCAATGAAGAACTGGAAGTTAGAGTTTATACGAGGCATGGCAGCATTGCTTGTTTTCGTTTGCCATTTTGTTAGTATAAACCCTGTATTAAAAAGCAATAAAAATCTTAATCTCATTTCTAATTGGGGTACCGAGGCAGTTATTATTTTCTTTGTATTGTCCGGGCTTGTAATAAATATTGTTCAAAAGAAAAAACACAGCGGGCGAAAACAATTTATTCTTAACAGGCTGCTGCGGATTTATCCGCAATATGCAGCAGGTATTTTACTGGCCGTTATTGCAGCAAAAATTACTGGCAATGCCATCAGCTGGCAATCAATTATTGGTGCTTTTTGTTTTACAAGTACCATTGAGGGGCATATTAGCACCGTACCAGTCACTAACCCCGTAATATGGAGCCTCAGTTTTGAATTTTTCTTTTACGTAGTATATGCACTAACCATTGGAAAATGGCAACAAAAACTTTTATTCAGTTGGTTTGCCATAGCACTGTGCTGTATACCTGCTTTTTATGTTGTAAAAAGCGATGTCAGTGCTCATTTTGTTTCTATGTTTGCTTTTTCTGGCATTTGGCTGCTCGGTTATTATATTTACGAATACAGAAACAGGCTCATTGTTCAGAATATTAAAGTAGGCCTGCTGTTTGCATCATTATTACCCGCCATTTCGAGATATCAACTTAGCCCAATGTATTATGATGTCGGCAAATATTTTTTGTTTGCATTGGCAACCGCACCACTTTTTGTTTATTCCATCCAGGACAACTATTCGCAGAAACAAAAAACAACCTTGAAAATTTCGTCCTTGCATGGCATTGCAGCTATGTTATTAGTTTTTGCAGGTTTGTATTTCTTCAGCCATTCAAGAGGTATTGCAAATTTGCTGTATGTGGCCCTTCCCCTTGCAGCTTTAATTTACATGCTGATTCCGGGATTGTTGTTAAGGCAGAATATGAAGCTGAAACAATTTGCACATTTTTTTGGCTTTATTTCATATTCGGTGTATATCATTCATTTCCCGATACTGCTTATAATATCTTATTTTACCGGCAGTAACTATATATTGTATGCCACGATAGGTATCCCGTTGATTTTTGCTTTATCATACCTGCTGGAAAGCAAATACCAGGCATTTTTCAACAGGCTGTTCAGACAAAAAAATAGTAGCCAGCCACTTTAAATCTTTTATACATAATGTGTTTCAGCCAAAACATTTTTAATCAGGAAATGGCCAGATTTTTTCGAGGAGAACATGTTTTTAAAATGCACATCAATTGCTTAAGGACGGCAGACCCAGGTAATAACGTTTTTTGTTCAATCCCCATTATGTGTGTTTTTAACCAGCTCATCCAAAGAGTTTAAAGTATTCTTCCCTGCTCATTTTATTGTTGATATAGAAGGCGGCATACTGCCATGCACCTTTTGCATATACGTCAAAAGTATCCTGGTTATAGTTACCCACTTTATCCAGTACTTCTGTAAATGCATCAGTATTTTGCAAAGGCAAGTCCCAGCCAGCTTGTTCCTTTTCCAACTGCAGCCATGGTGTTTGATCACTAATCAATACAGGCCTCCCTGCAAGAAAAGATTCAAAAATCCCATGTCCAAAATTCTCTCCCGTGGTGGGCGAAATAAATAAATGATGCTGCTGTATCAATGAATGGAGTTCGCTGTTAGGCCTGGGGCCAATATAGTTCACCGTTATATTTAAAGGCAATGTGCTGATGAGATCCCTGCATTGCTGCCAATAGCCTTCATTCTCAACCGGACCAACAACCGTTAAGGTAACTTTTGAATTGACCGTTTGTAAAGCGCTTAGCAAAAAAAGTAGATTCTTTATCGGCACTATCCGGGCAATAAATATACAATTTACAGTGCCTGGTTCTTTTTTGATTGATTTAAAAGACAGCTGTTTTGTATTGGGCAGATTATCAGCTACCATCACTTCACTGCCGGGAAAATAACTTTGTATGGCTTTTTTTTCCCGCAGGTTAGTGGCATGAAAAACAACTTTCCTTTGTATGTTCATCCGCTTATACACAAAAAGCAAGGGAATCTTTTTATAGCGTTTTACATCCAATGCGCTTTCGTATAATGCTCCCCGTGGACAAACCACCACCCGGTTGGTAATGGATCCTGAAAGCCTGAGCCAGAGCGGGTACACAACAAAAAGCGGTGAAAACAGGTGGTTGAGATAAATTGTATCAGCATTGATAAAAAGCAGCTGTTCTTTTATTTTCTTTGCTGAGATCGTCTTTTTTTCCAAATAACAAACCGCCACATTCAAGGATGGCTCAGTTATCCATTCTCCGGCAGTAATACCGTGATATGGCTCTGACACTCCATGATCTGTATCTGTTGTAAGTACATATATCTTATATTCTTTGTTTAGTGCTGCGCAAATATTTACGCAACTTTGTATGGGTCCGCCGGCTTTGTAGCCAGGAGCAAACCAATCCACCAGTATAAGTATTTTTTTCAAAAAAGCTGCAATAATTTAGCTGGCTGCAATACCAGTTTTTCGCCTTTTACTGGATTTATCAAACAGCCACATCATTATAAAAATGGCAGTATAAGCAGCAATATTAAACCAGGTATGATTATCAAAGCCAAGGGGTGTTTTCCATTTTCTATTTACCGCCACCAGCATCAGGCAAACACGGCTTACATTAATGATGAAGATGACAACCAATCCTAAGAGGATCCAGAATAACTTTTGCCGGAAGGTGCCGCTATTGGCAAAAATAAATGCGATCCAAAAACTCATTACGCCGTAACCGAGACAACTATATACAATATGCACACCTATACCACCCTGCATGCGGATGGTATAAATATCTTTCATATAAATATCATAGCCGGCCAATTCAAGAACAAACGATGAGGTGGACATAAGGAAGGAACGAAGCCATGCCACGTAATTAAAATACTTGTCGGCAAACTCCCAGTAGAACCCGCCACCGGGTGCTGTAATGCCGGCCATGGCCTTCGTGCCATAATACAGTATACAAAAACAGAGAATGAATTTAAACAGGTAACATATGAGCGTATTTTTAAACACCTTCCTGCTGTTTGTTGTCACTATTTTTTACGGATATATAATTCAACAATGGCCTTCCAAAGAAATATGTAAGAGCGAAAAACGTAACAATACTTGCAAAAAGCCGTCCGGTCAGAAACGTGCCATCTATTTCAAAATTCGCAAATTCAAAGAAAAATGCACCGACTAAAGCATAGTTAAATATTGGATTATCAGAAGAACTGGTTAAAAAATATTTATACAGCTTAGCATATACGAAACCAAGAAACAATATTCCAAACATCATCAGATACTGTCCGAAATCTATATAAAACTCGGCAAAATAACCCAGGCTGAAAGATACTCCCTGTTTAGTACCCAAATAACGGATACCTGTATACTTGGTCGTTTTTGCGGAGTTATCAATTACTGGCTTATTGGGGTTTAAAAATCTTGGTGTGGTAGAAAACTCAATATTTTCCAGCCAGTTGGCACCGTTCTGGAATGGTATCACTTCAGGCACTCTTTCTAATGCTTTGGCAAAATGATAGGTGTACTGCAGCCGCTCCAAAAATACTTTTGTTGACCCTTCCGTTCCTTTTTCCTGGCTTTCGCTGGACAACTCGAGCAGCTTGTCCAGCGCATCATCTTTTGAAACTGACGTTGATTGCTTTGCTTCGCCCTTATTTAAAAAAGCCCGATAATCGTTTTTAACACTTGTCCACATCAACCCTAAAAAAACCATGCAAAATAAACCTATAGCGCCAATGGCCAGTTGCTTGAAATTGATATTGGATACAAAGCCCAGCAGTAAAACGGCGAGATAGTAGATCACCGTTTTAAACTCTGAAAAAAAGCTATAAAAGCCGGAAATAAATTCAAATGCCACCAGCAGGTAAAACACCGTCTTTTTCTCTTTCTTCAAGAAAACCAGGTAGCCAAACAGAAGGAAGAAAAACCATTTGATCTTTACTACACTTAAAATAATTTGAGTGAACCCTGAATACAAAAAAGCAACACCTGTTAATACCGAAGTGATGGCCAGTGCAATTAAATAGCAGTTGAGAGTTCTGTTGGTTGACAGCCGGTTGGCTTGCGTCTGGAATTCTTTTAGTGATAACCGCTTGATTTTATTTTGCTGGTAGATAAGTGGTGCAAATAAAAAAAGCAAGCCAATAAGACTTAGTACAGTGGCTTTTTCTGTGTATATCGCCCTGTAGTTAAGATCTTTATCGAGATAATTTGCAAGCCAAATACCTGGCAATATCTGCACCATGTGGTTGATGGCCACAACAGTAAAGATGGCAGGTTTATACGGCTGCGACAAATTGTACATAAGAAAGAACAATACAGCATAACAAAGAAACAGGTACAGGCCATTGGCCAGCGCCAGTTGAACAACCACCAATCCCACAATGGACAGCTTGGTAAACTCATCACTTATAATCCGGGTTTTGTTATCCATGTATTTTACCCTCCGCTGAAATTATAAGCTGAAATATATTTTTCTGTCATGGCATCATTGGTATAATTTTCTGATGCTTTTTTTTGTGCATTCTGTGCCAGAAGATCTGCATAGCTTTTATCCAATATAATTTTTAGCATGCTGGTGCTTAATTCTTCTTCACTTCCGGTTGTAAAAAGCAGACCGTTTTGTCCATTATCGATCAATTCTTTCATTCCTCCCTTATTTGATGCAATAACTGGTAATCTCCGGATCATTGCTTCCACAGTAGCAAGTGAAAAAGCCTCAGTGCATAAACTTGGCACCACCACAGCATCTGCAGTACGGTATATTTCATCAGTATCTTTAATATAGCCACTCCAGGAAAAAAAAGAAGAAAGTCCCTTTTCCTTAATATAAGCAGCCAGCGTATGTCCAAAAGTTGTTTCGTTATTTCCAATAATAGATACCTTAAAATTGGTTACACCTCTGTTTACAAGTAAGGCAGCAGCATCAACTAATACGCGGTGGCCCTTGGGCTCTACCACCTGGCCTACAATAGCAAAACGAAAACTATTGCCGGGTTGGTTTTCGGTTACACCAGGCGGGGCCGGCACCGCAACGCCATTATGAATCACCAGAATTTTTTTAGCCGGCACACCCAGGTTCTTGAGTGTTTCGGCTATATGGTTTGACACGGCTATAAATGTACCGATCCTTCTTTTGAGCAATTGATAAATAACCCGGTGTTTACGATTGGGCAACTGGGTATCATGCAGCGTATAAAAAGATTTGTTTTTAACCAGCGGGTACAGCATTACCGGTATCGCATAACTGCTGAAGTTAACTGCATCCGGCTTGAATTCTTTCATGATCTTCCTGCAGGTTAAAAATGCCCTTGGATAGTTCAACAATGTATCAAGCGTCCAGGATGGTTTGGTTAAATACAACCAGCCAATCTTTACTTCGTAACAGGGTACATTCATTGCAGCAAGCCGGCTTTTAAAATCGCCGTCATTCCACCCATTCACCACACATCTAACGTCAATGCCACGGTCTTTTAGTCCTTTAATTAATTGTAAGGTCACAATCTCCAGTCCCGCTACATAAGAACCACCAGTGAAAAAAAGAATCTTTTTAACCATGTGGTTCTTTTTTCGGTTCTTTTATACTGCTCAAAAGATTTTCCACGTGCTCAACTGTATACTGGTAAGTAAAGCCCGTGATCTTTTTAAGAGAGCACTGTTTCGCTTTTTTAAGTAAACTTTTATCTTTCAACAACAGTTCAACAAACATTTTACACTTACCTATATCACCTGGCTCAAACATTATCCCGTTCTCATTTTCGCATACCAGGTCAACAGCCCCTCCTGCTTTGGCAGACAGCATAACTGCAAGGCCGCTTGCCATGGCTTCATTGGCTGCCAGTCCCCATGTTTCTCCAGGTCCTTTCGACGGAAGAACAAATACATCCGCCATCCTGTAAATAACCGGCATTTGCGACTGGTTGGAAAAATCGATGAAATGTACTCTTTTATCACCGGCAGCTTTTTCTTTCATTTCTTTTTCCAATGCACCGTTACCAACAATTAATATTCTTAACCTGTCATCGGTTATTTCTTTAGCCAGCGCTAAAAGAAAAAAAGGATCTTTTTTCTGCTCCAGCTTTCCTGCAAATAGCAATACCAGGTTGTTTTCATCAAAGCCCAAAGCTGTTTTTTTTTCTGCTGCCTTTTGCTGACAAACCCCATTTCTGTCCGTAAACCTTTTATTATCTATTGCATGGGGGCAAAATACCAGCCTGTCAGCAGCAATCCCATGTTGCAAAAAATATTGTTTGTTATTACTGCCGGCATATAAAGCAAGATCAATTTTTGAATACACCCAACGCAGAAACAACCGCCGGATCATTATTTTTATACCGGGCTTTTCATCCAGCAAAGTTGAATCGCCACGAAATAAAACGGGTATCTTATTGTGGAAATAGCGGATACATTTTAAATGACTCACAAAACTCCATCCATATACCAGCACGGCATCCGGATTCCATTGGGCAATAGCGTTGTTTAGTCCGGGGTTGACTATGCCTTTAAAATGATGCGTACCCGGATCCCTGGAAATATTTTCTACAAATGAATAGTCGTATCCTTCCAGCAAGGGAATATCCCATTCAATATCCTTACCAAAACCTGGATCGTACTTAGGGCCTTTTTGTGACTGGCTCCAGGTATAAAAAACCTTTACGCACAATTTATTACTGGCAGCAAGCAATGCAAAAAGGGGTGCATTGTACTGAACAGGGTGCGTACTTACGATGGCCAGTTTCACTTTTCTATTCATCAGGAAATTCAGGCATTTTTTCTTTCTGCAAAGATCTGCCTGCATACATTTCCTTCTTCACCTGTTCCTTCAACATGAACAGTGTAGCCATTTTTTTTAAATGTGTCTACCAGTTCTTCACCACCTGCATGTAAATAATCATGCAGCTCGGCAGCAACATAGGCAGGAAACAACCCTGCGTTAAACATGTCTGTGAAAACCTTATACTCCTGTCCTTCGATATCCAGTT
>ENA-UOWO01002776-UOWO01002776.1-activated-sludge-metagenome-genome-assembly--contig:-NODE-2776-length-21269-cov-5.038795_pt1 | contig 21269 bp, 18 predicted proteins | sample MGYA00238148_ERZ761564 | MGnify/ENA primary metagenome ERZ761564 (study PRJEB28885, sample SAMN05720194) | activated sludge metagenome | isolation source: Anaerobic digester | place: USA... | reverse complement strand
AGAAGTCAATATAGTCTGATTTCTTTATTCACTCAACTTAAAATCCAGTTATTGAATTTAGTCAACGTGCTAATTCCAAGCCTTCAACTACCTAGAACTCAAACAATCTTTACAGACTGTGATGAATAAATACGATTGGTCTCATCCTTTTAAACAAATTTTGATTTTATTCTATCATCGAAAATATTTTTAAGATATCTGTGGAATTTTTCACGCATTCACATCAAATGCTCTCAAATCGAACAATTATGAGACTCAATTTAATTACCCTTCTTTTTATCTTATTTAATAGTCAAGTTTACGCAGGTAAAAATTTCTATCTTCAATTATCGAATTCAGCGTTGGAACTAACTCATCAAAAGGTGTTATACGATCCTCAATATTTCACCATTTCATATCCCAATGGAGATATTCCGCCAAATAAGGGTGTTTGCACTGATGTGATAATAAGGGCTTATCGAAAACTAGGTATTGATTTACAAAAAGAAGTGCATGAAGACATGGTTGCAAATTTTAGTAAATATCCAAGAAGATGGGGATTATCTTATCCAGATAAAAATATTGACCACCGAAGAGTGCCAAATTTAATGGTATTTTTTACTCGACATGGTCAAGTTAAAGCGATCACAAAAAATCCGATGGATTATCTACCAGGTGATATTGTATGTTGGGATCTTGGTGGAGGCATTACACATATTGGGCTAATGACACACAAACTTTCAGCTGATGGAAAGCGATTTCAACTTGTGCATAATATTGGAAGTGGACAAGTAATGCAAGATTGTTTATTTGAGTATCGTATTATTGGACATTACCGTTATCAAAAATAATAAATAAGCTCAATCAGATTAGATTTGAGATACTTATTCACCCATCATTAAATTAACTTCCAATTCATCATCACAATGGATTAAAAGCTGAGTAGTTGTCTGTTTCAATATTGGATGAATAAAATCTGGCGCTATTTCATTTAATGGAACCAATACAAATTTTCGTTGGTGAAGATGAGGATGAGGTATTTTTAAATTTGGAAGGTTGATAATTTCATGATTAAAATATAAAATATCAATATCTATCAATCGTGATTCCCATTTCTTGTTCCTAGTTCTCCCTAATTTTTTTTCAATTTTTAAACAAGTTGCTAAGATGTCAAAACTTGATTTTGGGCTTTCAACATACAATACTTGGTTTAAATAATCGGGTTCATCTTCTTTGCCCCAAGCCTTTGTTTCATAAATAAGAGATGTTTGAAGAATGGATCCAATCTCCGACTTAATTTCTTCCTTACAGGTTTGAATGAGCTCAAGTCGATTTCCCATATTACCACCTATAATCAAATAGATACCATTCATAATTTATTATTTATGCTAAACATTGCTTTTTATTACTTTCGCTACAAATATTGAAAAAAAACATGAAACAATTCCTTAAAATATTATTCGCTTGTTTACTGGCTCTTCTATTATTTTTCTTTATCATTTTCATTTCATTTACTGGCATTATTGCAGGAATGTCGTTTGGAAGTGATGAAAAATCTGAGATAGAACCAAAATCAATTCTTTACTTAGATCTGACTGAAAGTTTTGGTGAACAAGGAAAAGAAAACTCATTGGCTGTTTTAAGTGGTGAGGATACAAAATCGGTTGGATTAAATGATATTTTAAAATCAATTCAGTCGGCTGAAAGTGATGATAAAATTAAAGGGATCTTCATTAAAACAGGTATTTGTAATAGCGGATGGGCCTCATTAAAAGAAATTAAGGACGCACTTGTTGATTTTAAGCTAAGCAAAAAATTCATCATTTCTTATGGCGAAATTTCTGATCAAAAATCATATTATATCTCATCAGTTTCTGATAAAATCTATTTAAACCCTTCAGGTGCAATTGAGTTCACTGGACTGTCAATAACTGGTACTTTTTTTAAGGGAGCCATGGATAAATTAGGTGTAACATCCGAAGCCTTTCATTGTGGACAGTATAAAGGCGCTTACGAACCATTTAAATTAGAAAAATTTAGTGATCCAAACCGATATCAATTAAGTGTTTTGCTGAATGATATGTATAGTGAATTTTTACAAACTATTTCCAAAAGAACTTTGATTGATACTGCAGCTTTAGCTAAGATGGCAAATGATGGCGCAATTAAATTTCCTCAAGACGCTGTGAATAATAAATTTATTGATGGACTAGTATTTTCAGATTCAGTTGATCAAATTATTAAAAGCAAACTTTCATTAAAGGAGGACGATAAAATAAATTTTGTGACAATATCGGAATACGCCGATAATATTAAAACAAATTCAAAGGCGAAAGATAAAATAGCCATTCTTTATGCAGATGGTGAAATTCATGATGGAGAAGGTGAGGATGGTATTTATTCTAAAACAATAATAAAAACTATTCGGAAAATTAAAGATGACAAATCAATCAAAGCATTGGTATTGCGGGTTAACTCACCTGGTGGAAGTGCATTGGCTAGCGAAAATATTTATCATGAATTAATGCAATTAAAAAGGAAAAAACCTATTGTGATTAGCATGGGCGATTATGCAGCAAGCGGAGGTTACTATATTGCATGCGCTGGCGACAGTATTTTTGCTGAACAAACCACACTAACTGGTTCAATTGGTGTAGTTGGCGTTATGTTTAATATTGAAAATATGATGAAGAATAAAATTGGAATCACGTTCGATAATGTAAAGACAGGACAATATGCTGACTTCCCTAATATGACAAGACCGATGACTGATTTAGAACGTAATTGGATTCAATCTTATTTAGATTCCACTTATAAACTATTTAAAACTCGCGTTTCAACTGCTCGAAAATTAAGTATGGAAAAAGTTGAAGAATTAGCCCAAGGTCATGTGTATAGTGGTAAACTTGCAAAGGAAATTAATTTAATTGATGCCTTTGGAAATAAAGATCGTGCTGTTCAAAGTGTGGCAAGTTTGGCTAAGCTTAAAGAGTTTAAAATTGTTGAATATCCAACACCAACTGATGAATTTGAAGAACTACTTTCGATGATTTCTGGTAAGAAAAAAGAAGAAGCAATCACAAAACGATTACTAGGTGAAGATTATAAAATTTATCGTGAATTAAAATCGGCAAGAGAACAACAAAATAGAATTCAAACTATATTGCCAATGCAAATTGATATAAAATAAAATAGACAAAAAAAAGAGGCTGCTATTTTAAGACAACCTCTTTTAGAATTAAATTTTGTTTATTCTATCTTCCCATTTTATTTAAAAATTCAAGCAAATCATCTTTTGAACTTTGAAATGTGAATACATCATTGACTAAGTAATAATTATTTTTATCAACCACATTTTTATAAGCGTCTTTTGCCAACTGAAGTCGAGTGCTTTCGAAACTAAATTCATTTAATAATCGCACTAGTTGACTGCAAGTTATTTTGTTTGATTTTAAGGCTTGTTTAGCTACACTTTCTTTTGATGTTTCAAAAGAGGCTTTATTTACTTGTTCCATCAATTGGTTAAATCGACCTTCACTCATTTGGCCATTATAGGTATTCCAAGTATTATCGGTATAATTATCATTATCACGGTCATGATTCCATTGATTATTATTGTTCCAGTTATCATCATGGTCTCGAGTTGGATTATTTAAATCATCTTCATCATTCCAATTGTCATTATTGTTCCAACGTCCATAATCGTCAATGCAGCAATTTTCTTCAAGGTCTAAACCTTTATTCGAAACAATACCATAATATATTCGACCAGGCTTAACCATAATATTGCCTTGATAAATTAAAATACCATTTGCATATCCATAGCCATTTGTATTGTATTTGTAAACTTTGATTTTATGATTACCAGGAGGCAAGTCGCTTACTGTAATTGAACGACCAATTTTATTGTATTTTCTGCCGTCTACGGTTACTGAAATGCTTCTACCCATTTCATGTTTTAATCTGAGCATTCCACTTTTCCAACCAGCAAAAGTTTGTAGACTTAAAATTAGTGCAAATGCGAATAATGATATCTTTTTCATGTTTTTAAATTTTGGCCTCTGACTTTAGAGGTAGCTTTTTAGTTTAGTTGCAAATATAGAATAACTTCAGGATAACATGCAATGACAAATAATTCCTGTTGCTACAGCGGCATTCAAACTTTCTGCACCGCCTTTTGGCAATATGGTTACTTTATGTTTAACCCTTGATATAATTGAATCTTGAATACCTTTTGATTCATTACCAATGATAATAAAACCTTCTTGTATTTTTGGAAACGAATTAATATCTTTTCCATCAAGAACACAGGCATAAGATGGAATATCTGGATAAGTTTCAAGCAAACTTAGAAGGTCGCATTTTACAATATTGATTCTAAATACACTACCCATGCTTGCTTGAATTACTTTTGAATTGTAAGCATCTGCACAATTTTCGCTACAATAAATTGTTGAAATATGATACCAATCTGCAATACGAATAATGGAACCTAAATTGCCAGGATCTTGCAGACCATCTAATAAGATGGCCAACCTAGTTGATTGTGTTGAATTGTTTGGCAAATGAACAATAGCCAATACTTGATTAGGCGTTTTTAATGAACTTATTCGAGCCAATTCAAAATCTTCTACTTCAACTATTTCAAAATCATGCGAATCAATCTGATTAGTATTAAGCCAATCAGAAACGGCATATAGCGTTTTTATTTTGAATTTTGAATTCAATAACTCATTCACCATTTTTGTACCTTCTACTACAAATAATTGATGTGTTGAACGATATTTTTTATCATCTAATGATTGAATATGTTTAACTTGCGCCTTTGTAATCATTTCCTTATCGTATTAGTGTATCGTCCTCTTAAATATTGTTTCCAACTGAGTATAGGACTTCTTTGTTGTATGAATTTATTCTCATGCAATTATACCAAACACTTGGCGCAAAATCAAACTTTGCTCGTTGAAAACAAACTCGTTTTAAAAACAGAAAAACCAATCAAATACAAAGGAGAAACTGAAAGTGTGATTTTGTCGTTAGCCTATCCGCAAGCTAATACACATATTTTTGATTTAGGATTTATGCCTAAATATAAATTATGGAAGTATAATAATAATTTTTCGAAGTATGAAAAAACACCTACCCATCCTAAAATACTAAAGCATAAGGTGGAGAAACCTTCATTGCTCGATACCAATTTGGTTATGCGTTCGCAACAGTTTATGAGACAATACATGGAGAACTTAGGCTATTTTTATGCTAAGGTTGACTATGAAATTCAAGCGAATAAAAATAAGACCGCCGTTGTCACTTATCGAATTGATGCCGGAAAAAACTATACCATTGGAAAAGTTAAAACTTACTCAGAAAATTTAGATATTCTTGAAATTATACGAAGTAACGCAGATGAAAGTATATTAGTGCCTGGTCAAAATTATACCAAAATAAATTGTGGCTTAGAGCGAGAGCGTTTGTATAAGATAATACGAAACAAAGGTTATTATGATTTTAAATCAGATAATATTTCATTTACGATTGATACAACAAATAAGGAACAAATAAAGAGTTTACTTGATGATCCGTTTTCACAAGCGGCCAATTATACTTCAAAGAAAGAAAATACAACGATTGATGTGAATTTGCATTTGGAAAGATCAAGAGACTCAACATATGGTCAGTTATATTCTATTCAACATGTTAAGGTGATAATCAATACCATTAAAAAGGAGAATGAAATTAATTTACCAGTTCAAACTAATATTTTAGATGATGTTGAATTTACATATTCTGAGCTGCCAGTTAATCGGAAGGTTATAGCTAGAAATATTTTTATTCATAAAGGTGATATTTACAATACGAAAGATTATGAAATTACCATTAATCGATTAAATCAATTAGGCATATTTCAATTAGTATCCATTCAATATGATAAAATAAAAGATAGTGCTGGTAAACTCAATTGTATCATCACATTAAATACTTCGCCTAAAATGGATCTTGTAGGTTTATTTGATATCAGCACAAGTGATGGTGATTATTTACTTGGAACTGGATTTGGAATCACTTTTAGAAACAAGAATTTAGCTCATGGTGCTAATCTGCTTTCAATTAGGGCATCCTATTCAACTGAATTTAGAAATGATGAGTTTTTAACGGGTACAAAAAAATTCTATCAATCTGGGAATAATGTTAATCTCAGTAGTAATCTTACTTTCCCGAAATTTATAGTTCCAGTAAATCAAAAGCTTTTTAGTAAAAAGAATATGCCTTATACGATTTTAGGGGCGAATTATAATTTTATTCAGCGAATTAAAAACTATACGATTATCAATGTGTCAGGAAGTTTTGGATATACATGGCAAGAAACGCAACAGAAAAACTGGAAAGTAAATCCCATTTTTTTAACTGTGACTCAGGTGCCTGACAAATATTTAAGTGATGAGTTTAGAGCTAAAAGAGAAGTCAATTCATATTTAAAAAACACTTTCTCAAATAATGTGATTCAAGGTGAAAATATGTTGTTTGAGTATAGAAGTAAACCAAAGAATAGTTTTTCTGATTTCTCATCCATTAAAATTGGACTTGAAGAAGCGGGTACTTTATTAAAAGGGATTAATACGATTTATAATGCAGTTACAAAGGATACAATCAAAGATATTGCGCATTATGTGAAAGCTGACATCGATTATCGAAAGTATTTGAATCGCAGAAAATCGCAATGGGTTAATCGGGTAATGCTTGGTGTTGGCGTTCCTTTTGGCAAATCGGCAACACTTCCTTATATCAAACAATTTTCGGCTGGAGGTGCTTTCAGTAATAGAGGTTGGCAATCACGAAATCTCGGTCCAGGAAGATCTCAAGATACTTCCTATCAATCTGGATTTGCAATTATTGACAGAACTGGTGATATCAAATTTGAAGTCAATTCAGAATATAGATTTAATCTTTTAAAACTATTTTCTGGTGCCATTAATTTAAAAGGTGCAGCCTTTGTTGATGCGGGTAATATCTGGTTGATGAATAAAAATAGCAATGTTAAAGGCGGTGAATTTGACCCAGATTATTTTTGGCAAGATATTGCCATTGCAAGTGGAGTAGGGCTTCGATTAGATTTTTCATTCTTTGTTTTTCGAGTTGATTTAGGTTATCCTATCAAAGATCCAACTGTAACTTCAAATGGTGGCTTTACTTTTGAACAACTCAAATATAATAGTGGATTGTGGAATTTCGCATTAGGTTATCCATTCTAATCAATTGAAAGCTGTCTATAATCAACACTCTACAAAAACCTAGATGAGTGGATGCATAATCAATTAGGTTCAAATTATTGACAATTCTTGTTAATACAATAATTGCGCTGACCATAAAACATTAATCCCAATTGTCAACCTCAATAAATTTTAAATCACAAGCAGTCCTGCTTTATGTATTGAATTAAAAGGTTTATTGTACCAAAACAAATCAAAATCCTCAAGTCCAAATTCATCATAATCTTTTACAAGATCTTGAAAACTTAAGGCTTTATCATGACTATCAAATTTATTCGTCAGTAAGTTATAGACCCATTCACCTTCTAGCTTACTTAAATTCATTACTAGATCTTCACTCTTTGTCGAAAATTTTAATGAAGCCATTTCCCATTGTTGACCTTTTTTCGATTTTACAAAAAAGTCTATCGATGGTAAATTTCCTATCCAAATTACTTTGGCATTAGGTGCATGATTGGTGATCGCATCATGTTCTAGAACTTGTTGAATATAATTTGAATCCACTGAAGTCTTTGGCGTTTTATGTTCAAACCAATGCTGCAATGGATCATCAAAACCGATGCCATGCATATAATTGAATAATGATTTTTTTAATCCAAAACTAAACAATTCATGGTGAGTTCCTTTGGGGTCAGTATGCACTAAATCGTTATTGGCAAAAGTTCCAAGTGTTTGGTTTTCATTTTTTACAAAGTACTTTTCAGGGTCTAACCCAATAGGGCTATGGGCAGTCATCGCAAATTGATGCCAAAATCCTGATTTGAGAATACCAGATTTAAACATCTGTCTTACCATCTCTAATGAATCAATTGTTTCTTGCGCGGTTTGGGTTGGGAATCCATACATTAAATAAGCATGCACCATTATGCCCGACAAGGTAAAATTTTTCATTACAATAGCAACTTGCGAAACACTAACACCTTTATTAATGAGTTGAAGCAAACGATCTGAGGCAACTTCCAATCCGCCAGAAACACCAATACACCCCGAAGCTTTTAATAATAGACAAAGATCTCTTGTAAAGCTTTTTTCGAAACGAATATTTGTCCACCATGAAACAATCATTTTTCTGTGAATAATTTCAAGTGCAACTGCCCTCATTAAGGCAGGTGGAGCAGCTTCATCTACAAAATGAAAACCGTTTTCTCCTGTATTTTTCATCAACTCTTCCATTCTGTCGCAAATTAAATTGGCAGTAATAGGTTCGTACGTTTTTATATAATCAAGAGAGATATCGCAGAAGGTGCATTTGCCCCAATAACAACCATGAGCCATTGTGAGTTTGTTCCAACGACCATCATTCCATAATCGATGCATTGGATTCATAATTTCGATAATCGAAATATATTGATCTAACAAAAGATCAGCATAATCTGGTGTTCCCAATTCAGCTTGTTTATAATCACGTTGCAAACTAAAGTTGATATAATTGACTTTCCCATCAATCAATGTAAATGTTCTTTTCAGCAATTCAATTTCTCGTTTACCCTCAATCAATTCTACTAAATGTTCAATGGGTGCTTCACCATCATCTAATGTAATAAAATCAAAATATTCAAATACACGAGTATCACTTAATGAACGTAATTCGGTATTAGGGAAACCGCCACCCATGGCAATTTTAATTTCAGGATAATGGCTTTTCAAATATTGAGCACATCTAAAAGCGCTATATAAATTACCTGGGAAAGGTACAGTGAAGGCAACTAATTTAGGTTGGGTAAATTGTATTCTTTCATCTAAAATTTTCAATGTTATTTTATCAACAAATGTCAATTCATTTTGTAAAGAAGAATTTAATTCATCAAACGAATTAGCTGATCGCCCAAGTCGTTCAGCGTATCTGCTAAAGCCAAAATGTTCGTCAACACATTCTTTAATTAAGTCAGCAATATCTTCAAGATATAATGTAGCAATATACTTTGCTTGATCATGAATACCCATTGTGCCAAAAGCCCAAACAGTATCATTTAGTTGATCAAATCGAGAAGCTTTAGGTAAAAAATCACCTATACAAATACGATGCGCTAATGTGGGATTCTTACCTTGTAAAAATAATATGACATGATCAATTGATTCGAGATAGGCTTGTTTAAGCGATAATATTCTTTGAGCATTATTTGTAAGATTAGATTTTGTTTCAACCAAACTAAAAATTTCATTTAGTGTTGATTGAGAAAGAATATTCAAAATCACTTCAATACCTAAATCAATTTGAAACGATGAGAAACCTTTAGTATTAAGAAATCCTTTCAGATAGGCCGTAGCCGGATAAGGTGTATTTAGCTGAGTGAAAGGAGGCGTTATTAATAAAGTTTGTATAGACAAATTGCTTTGATTTATTGGTAAAAATAGGAGTATTTATTATAGCTTGAGAGATTTCCTAAGTAATATATTTTTATTATATTTGGCTCTCACAAAATAAACTATTATTCATGACCTTATTACAAATTACAACTACTGTAACCAATGAAGCTACAAAGGTTGCATCAACAACTTTTTCATATGTTGATAAATTGAAGGATTTTGCTGTATCATTTGCACCCAAAATAGTTGGTGCCATTTTGCTTTTTATTATTGGTAAATGGATTATAAGTAAAATAGTAGCTATCACAAGAAAAATATTATTAGCCAAAGATTATGATCCTTCTTTAGAAACTTTTCTACTTTCTTTAGTAAGCGTTACCTTAACTATTTTACTTTTTGTTTCAATTGCAGGGATTTTAGGAGTTGATACTACAGCGTTTAGTGCATTAATTGTGGGCGCCGGCGTTGCCATTGGTTCAGCATTAAATGGTACACTTGGAAATTTTGCAGGAGGGGTGATGATGTTAATATTCAAACCCTTTAAAGTGGGTGATATGATAGAAGCGCAAGGCATAACGGGTGTTGTTACCGAGCAAGGTGTTTTTAACACAACTGTTTTAACTGCAGATAATAAAACAGTTTTTGTTCCAAACGGATCGCTTTCAACTGGAGTCATAACGAATTATACGACATTTGGAAATTTACGTGTTGATTTAACAATGGCAGTCTCACCAGGTCAAGATTTAGAGATCGCGAAAAAAGTTGCTATAGAAGCCATGCTTTCACATCCTAAAGTTTTAAAAACGCCAGCGCCTGAAGTAAGTGTTTTGAAAGTAGCTGACGGCATGGTGTCATTAGCTATTCGTCCTTATTGCACGCAAGCCGATTATTGGGATGTTTATTTTGGATGTACTGAACGTGTAAAAAATGCATGGGACAAAGCTAGTATAGAAGGTCCAACACCACATCGCGTGATTATAAATAAAAATGCATAGCCATTTTATAAATTTAAATTCTTACATGAGATTACTTACATTTTTATTCCTTTTTGTTTCGAGTATTGGATTTTGTCAAAACAAAAAATCAATTTCACTTGAAGATATTTATACAAAAAATACATTTAGAGCAGAGGCTGTAGCTGGTTTTCGATCGATGAAAGATGGTCGCTATTATTCTGAAATTGCATCGGATGGTAATCTTCAAAAGGTTAGGTTTGCTGATGGTCAAATAGAGAAGATTATTTTAAACACCAAAAATGTTAGCTATCAAAATCAAGCAATTAAAATTGATGATTATGCGTTTAATAATGAAGAATCGAAAATTTTATTATTCACAGAAAGCGAAAATATTTATCGTCGTTCTGTTTTGTACAAAGTATTCGCCTACGATATTGCCACAAAAAAAGTTCAGCTAATTTCATCTAATAAAATCTTACATGCCTCCTTTTCACCACAAAGTGATAAGGTTGCTTATGTATATGAAAACAATTTATATTTTGTTGATTTAAATACTGAAGAAACTATTGCTGTTACAAATGATGGCAAATACAATATTATTAATGGAAATTGTGATTGGGTATATGAAGAAGAATTTGAATTTACCAAAGCATATGAATGGGATAAAGAAGGAAATTATTTAGCCTATTATCGTTTTGATCAAACATTAGTTCCTGAATATAATTTTGCTCAATACGATAATTTATATCCTAATGATTATCGATATAAATATCCGAAAGCAGGTGAGGCAAATTCTAAGATTGAAATTTATATTTATCAATTAGAATCTGAACGAACGATTCGCTGTGATATTGGAACTGAAACTGATATTTATATTCCGCGAATAAAAATCAACAAATTTAGAAATTCACTCATCGTATATCGAGCCAATCGACTTCAAAATCATTTAGATTTATTGGAAGTAAATCCTAAGAATGGGAGATCAACCATTATCTATGAAGAAACAAATCAAAAGTTTATAGAAATTAATGACAATATTCAATTTCTTGAAAATAAAGATGCTTTTATATATACTTCTGAGAAGGATGGATACAATCATCTCTATTTGCATTCAATCGCATCTAACTCATCATCACAAATTACAAGGGGTGATTGGGACGTAGTTTCGTTACTCGGTATTGATGAAAAGAATAATAACATTTACTATTTGAGTTCCGAAATAAGTCCAATGGAGCGGAATTTATTTTCAATCGAATTCAATGGCGAATCAAAATTAAATCTAACACCAGACAAAGGGTGGCATGATATTTATTTGAGTCGTAGTTTTGATTTTTTTATGGATAAGTATTCATATTTAAATACACCCCCAGTCTATACCATTAAAAATAGCAAAGGAAATCTAGTTCGAACGTTGAAGGATAATCAATCACTTAAAACAAAAATGTTGGATTATGATTTAGCAAAAGTTGAATTCATTCAAGTGCCAAATAATGAAGGCGTTCAATTAAATGGCTGGATTATGAAACCGACCAATTTCAATCCAAATACTAAGTATCCTTTGCTGATGTTTCAGTACAGTGGGCCAGGTTCGCAGCAAGTGATGAATCAATTTGGCATTCGAGATTATTGGTGGCATCAAATGCTTACCCAAAAAGGATATATTATTGTCTGTGTTGATGGAACAGGCACTGGATTTAGAGGTGAGTCATTTAAAAAGAAAACCTATTTACAATTGGGTAAGTTCGAAAGTGATGATCAAATTGCTGTAGCGAAATATTTTGCAAAGCAAACTTATATTGATGCCTCGAGAATTGGTATTTGGGGTTGGAGCTATGGTGGCTTTATGAGTAGCATATGTTTATTTAAAGGAGCTGATATTTTCAAATCGGCCATAGCGGTTGCACCTGTAACCAATTGGCGATATTATGATAATATTTATACAGAAAGGTATATGCGCACCCCACAAGAAAATCCGAAAGGCTATGATGATAATTCTCCTATGAATATGGTGAATCAATTAAAGGGCAATTTTTTATTGATTCATGGAACCGCCGATGATAATGTGCATTACCAAAATAGTTTGATGATGGTTGACGCTATGATAAAGGCGAACAAAGATTTTGATTCAGAATTTTATCCAAATAAAAATCATGGTATCAGTGGGGGTAATACTCGATATCATTTATATAAACGAATGACTCATTTTATTTTAGAAAAATTGTAGTCAATTTAAATTCCATAAAAAAAGAAACGCATATTATTTTCTAATTCGTGCACTGAGTTTAAAGGCTCAATTTTAATCATCAATTTCTAAAACTCATCTTCATGTCAAACTTTTACAAACTATGCCTATTCTTTATTTGCTTAATTGGCATTTCAACAGCTGGATTTAGTCAATCAAATGAAATTAAAATTACATTTTTAGGTAATTGTGGATTGTATTTAACAGATGGAAGCTCCAATTTGTATATAGATTTTCCCTACAAATCTGGCGCGTATAACTATATGAAATATGATCCTTCAGAAATTACCAATATTAAAGAGAATTCAATCTTTCTTTTCACGCATCGACACGCTGATCACTATTCTAAAAAGATTCTAAAGCAAATTAAAGGCAAACATAATGGAAGGGTTTTCGGAAATTGGAATATTAAAAAATTTGCCAAACTCACTAACTCCTTAAATGATTTTAAAATAGAAACATTTAAAACAAAACATCGATTTACATTTAAGCATTATTCTTACTTAATTACTTGGCATGGTAAAAAAATATTTTTATCTGGTGATACTGAAACATCAGAAACCATTACAACTATAAAAGAAATGGATTGGGCCTTTGTTCCTTATTGGATTATATTAGATGCAAATGAAAAGAAGGTAAAAATTGACACTAAAAAAATTGGTTTATACCATTTATATCCTGACCAAAAAGTTAATAATTCAAAACCTGAAAAGGTCATTCTTTTAAATAAGCAAGGAGAGGTGATTCGAATTGAATATTAAATCATATTGCAAGGTAGAAATTGATTTTATTGATTAATTAATAATTGCTCAATGCAAATCGGTTAGCGTCATTTAATCTAATTTTAAAACGCTGGAATTTTATGCATCAAGAAGAAACAAACTGTAGTCATCTAATTTGAAAATTTGAAACGTAAAGAATGAATCAAAATATTAATTGTAAAAATCATATTCAAAATGGACATAAAATTTGAAGCCGGAATAAATATCGCTATTAAAATTCCAAAAAGTAAGTATAATAAAACAGTTGAATTCTACAGAGACATTTTGAAAATGGATGTCGTAGAAAAGCCAATTAATAATCCAACTATTTCAAGAACCCACGAAGTGAAGTTTGGAAATACGGTGCTTTGGTTAGATTGCGTTGATAATTATACACACGCTGAAACTTGGTTACAACTTACAGTAGACAATATGGAGGAGGCAACCAACTATTTAATCGCCAATCAGGTGGAGACATGTGACGAATTAGAAAAACTCCCTCAAAATATGCATTGGATACAAGACCCAGCTGGAACTGTTTTCAATTTACAAGAGAGATAACTCATTACTTTAAAATTTTGATTTTAATATTTTGAAGACAAATAGAAGGAGAATGCTAAAACTATATTTCTTTTTCTAACTTCTTTTTCACATATATTAATGACATAATTGCTTAAGCTACTGTAACTTTGGCGCACAAAATTTATACATGTTATCAGAGCAAGAATTACAATCCTTAAAAAATAGATTTGGTATTATCGGCAACGAACCTTCTTTAAATTATTCACTTGGTGTTGCGTTGCAAGTTGCAAATACTGATTTAACTGTTTTAATTCAAGGAGAAAGTGGGGTAGGAAAGGAAATTTTTTCGCAAATAATTCACTCGCAAAGTACAAGAAAACATAATAAATTTATTGCGATTAACTGTGGCGCCATACCTGAAGGCACCATTGATAGTGAACTTTTTGGGCATGAAAAAGGTTCGTTTACCAGCGCAACAGAAAGCCGAAAAGGTTATTTTGAAACCGTAAACGGTGGAACTATTTTTTTAGATGAAATTGGTGAAATGCCGTTAGGTACACAAGCGAGGTTACTTCGTGTACTAGAAGCAGGCGAGTATATTCGTGTTGGTTCATCGAAAGTTGAAAAAACAAATGTTCGCGTAATTGCCGCAACCAATAAGGATTTAATGCTTTTAGTCAATGCAGGAAGATTTAGAGAAGATTTATATTATCGACTAAGTACAGTGCCTATTCGAGTTGCGCCATTACGTGAACGCAAAGAAGATATTCCACTTTTGTTTCGAAAATTTTGCATCGATTTTGCAGATAAATATAAAACTACGCCCATTCAATTATCTGATGATGCTAAGAATGCCTTAGTTGGATATAGATGGCCAGGAAATATTCGTGAATTGAAAAATATTGCTGAACAAATTTCTGTACTCGCACCCAATAAATTAGTGAATGCAAACGAACTCAATTATTTCTTGCCAGTTCATTCGAATCAAGATCATATGCCGATGATTATGGGATCGAGCAACAATGCAAATACAAACGATTTTTCAAATGAACGTGATATTCTTTACAAGCTTTTCTTTGATATGAAAAAAGATGTAAATGATTTAAAGAAGATGTTTTTCGAAATTATCAAAAATCCAGCACTGAGTCATGGGTTTCCAGAAGAAGCTTTGCCTGAAAGATATTCAGCTTTTGATGCCGATATAGTTCCATCAAAACCGAATATTTCCGTAATGATGAATAATGCCGAAACGCAAAAGCTTGAAACGATTCATGAGGTTGAAGAGACTTTAAATATTGCTGAAAATGAAAAAGAACTGATCATTAAATCGCTTAAAAAACATAGAAGCAGAAGACGAGACGCCGCCTCTGAATTAGGTATTTCTGAACGAACTCTTTACCGAAAAATAAAAGAATATGATATCGAAGAATAAAGAAATACTGTTTATTTCAATCCTATTATTTTTTATTACATCCTGTGGTGTATATAGTTTTACAGGAGCAGCCATTCAAGGTAAAACAATTAATATTCATTTTATCGAAAACAATGCTCGTACCATTGTTCCTTCTTTAAGTCCCACATTTACCGAAAAACTTCGTCAACGAATATTATCTCAATCATCACTTTCACAAGTAAATAGTGAAAAAACTGATCACGATATTTCAGGTTCTATTACAAATTATGATGTTACAGTGGCCTCTGTAACTGGTGCTGAAACTTCATCAAAAAATAGATTGACTATTACAGTTTCAATTGAGTATAAAAACAAATTGAATGAGAAAAGTAATTTTGTAACGAATTTTTCTCGGTTTGCAGATTTTAATTCAGACCAAAATTTACAAAATGTTGAGACCAGATTGATTGCTGAAATTTCAGATCAGCTAGCAGATGATATTTTTAATAAGGCATTTGTAAATTGGTAGACTTAAAATACTAAGTTTTTTGTGGTTTCTTTTTCGCTGCTGGAAAAAGTACATTATTTAAAATCAATCTATAACCTGGTGAATTCGGATGAAGTCCTAAGTCGGTTGGAGGATCGCCCACCACATGTTGATAATCTTCAGGATCGTGCCCACCGAAAAAAGTCCAAGTACCTTTTCCTAAATCACCATGAATATATCGTGCTTCTCCAGCAGACTTATTTTCACCTAAGACCTGTGTACTACTTTTTAAAAATCGACTGGTGAATGAGGTGGTTTGTCCCATAAAACCTTTTACGGTTGTTGTATGATTTTGACATAACATAGTTGGAATAGGATCAAATTTGGCTGAGAAAGAAAACAAAGTAAAATAATCTGTTTTAAATGGCACCTTCCTTGTAGTCGTTGCATCGATATCAGAATATTCATACTCGAGTGGATTTTTCTTCAAGTTAAAATCTTTAAAGGCGAGACATCTCTCGAAATTTAATTTAGATTGTGCATCTGGTTCTGCTGCATCTCCATCGTACATGCGTTCGCAAATATCAGTTCCTTCGGCCGCTAGTGCAATATCATAACTATCGGTTGCAGAGCACATTGCAAACATATAGCCACCGCCAATCACAAATTCTTTTATTTTTTTTGCAACATTTAATTTCAATTGCGACACTTTTGTGAAGCCATGACTTTTAGCCATTTCTTCATTCTTTTTTACATCCTCGATATACCAAGGCGCTGAATTATAAGCTGCATAAAATTTACCATATTGTCCGGTAAAATCTTCATGGTGAAGATGCAACCAATCGTATTTGATTAATTTATCTTCTAATAAATCATTATCATATACTTTGTCGAATGGTATTTCTGCATAAGTGAGTACCATGGTCACCGCATCGTCCCAAGGATGCTTGCCATCTGGTGTATAGACTGCAATTTTAGGAGGTTTTTCAAGTCGAACGATATCCATATTGACTTCGGGATCAGAAATTTCAAGCAGTATATTTGTATATTTTGTGTCAGGCACAATTTCGTAGCTCACATTTCTGATTTTGCATTCGCTTTCAATTTCTAAAAAATAATCGAAAGCAAAACTTCCTCCTCGATAATTGAGTAACCAATCTACTTTTTCATTTTTTGATAATACCATAAAAGCAATACCATATGCTTTTAAATGATTTTTTTGATCGCTCTCATCCATTGGAATGAGCATTTTTGCAGCAAAAATATTTGAAGTGTAAACCGTAAATAGTAGTAAAAAAATGTGTTTTCTCATAATAAAAATTGAGCTAACAAAAATAATGAAGAGCCAGCTTTGATTGTGTTAAGTTAATTATAATACTCACCGTTATAAAACATCTTGAAAGCATTAAAGCCTACTTTGAATTGAAGCACATCGTAATCTAATCGCATATCCATTAAACTCATTGAAGTGATATCGTATACTTTTCCTTTTGAAAACATTCGAAGAATATTGGCTTTGTTTACATAGGCTAAAGAATTATAACCCGCCGTAATTTTATCGGGATAATAATTATCAATCATGATTTGCTCACCCTCATAAAAAACTTTAAACCATCCATTAGGGTCAGCAAACGCAACCACTCGATCAGTTACTTTGTAATTTGGATTATAATAACCTATTGTATATAAATTGCCATTGTAAAAGATTTTAAAATTCCCATCATTACTATAAAAAGCAACTACATCATCACCTACCATAAAAGAATTAGGTGCAAAAGGATCAATTGTATAGGTTTGACCTTTATGAAAGATTTTGAATTGATTATTGATGTCAACATAACCTACTGTATTTCGTCCAACCTGAAAATTGCGCACGGCTTGATTCTCTAATGTTTCAACTTGATTATTATAAAATACTTTAAACTGATCATTATAATTAATATAGGCTCCAATATTATCTGATACCTTAACGGTACTATCAAAAGTAAAATCAGTTTCGTTAATAGATAAGAAATTCTCTAATTCAGTAATTTGACCATTGTAATAACCTTTGAACATCGCCTGATTGATATCATAAAAAAGTACAACACTATCTCCCAAAGCGTATCGATCGCATAAACGAGAAAGTAAAACCACATCATTGCCATCAACTACAGAAATCATTTTAGCACTTTTATATAAAATTAAATTATCTGAAACATCAAATTGTGTTGTAAATAAATCGGTAACCGGCATGACATTACCATCTCTATAAATTTTGAAATTTCGTGCATTATCTACATAGGCAACCGAACTTCGACCAACTTTATATTCGAGTGGCAAAAGTGGTTCAACTTTGTTAACTGCGCCATTATCAAATACATAAAATTCTTGACGAATATTGGTATATGCCGAAAATGGTTGCGCTTGGCTGCCTACTGTATAAATTATTAAAAGTAGGGATAGAATACTTTTCATCATGGAGATTAACGTATTAAATGTCGTTTGAGTATTTGTAAATATCGCTTTTTTTTTGTTTAAAACATCGTCGTAATTGAATTAAGTTAAGTTGAAACCCATTTTAAATCATTTTATTTCGTTTTATTAAGTATGAAAGTAAAATTTTATCAAAGCCTTCATTTGTATTTGCGTCTACAATATCTATACCAAATTGACCACATTTTAAGGCAAGGGCTGTTCTGTAATCTCTCATTTTTTCAATATACTCTTGTTTGAGTTGGGTTGAATTCATTCGTAATCTTTCACCACTTTCCATATCAATAAATTCATAAGGTCTATTTTCAAATTCAAAATCGACTTCGTATTTGCCATCTTGAACATGAAACAAAACAACTTCATGTTTATTATATTTTAGATGTTGTAAGGCGTCAAACAATTCGTTGGCATCTGAAACTTTATCTAACATATCACTAAATATAATAACCAGCGAACGCTTATGCATCGTGTCGGCAATTTGATGCAAAACATTGGCAGCGTTTGTTGATTGATTTTGGGTTTGATTTTTTAGTTGCTTTTCTAACTCATTCATCAACATTTTTGTATGAACTGTAGTTGACTTACAACCAGTGTGCAATGTTAAGGATGAATCAAAAAATGAAAGTCCAACAGCGTCTAATTGCTTTTTAAGTATGGTAATTAAAGAGGCTGCAGCAAGACATGAAAATTGCAGTTTACTTGGTTTGTCGCTATCCTGTGGAAAATGCATCGAAGAGGATGTATCAATTACAAGTTGACATCGAAGGTTTGTTTCTTCTTCATACTTTTTAATAAATAGTTTATCCATGCGTCCATACACTTTCCAATCGATATGCTTTAAATTATCGCCTACATTATATAACCTATGTTCGGCAAATTCAACTGAAAATCCATGAAAAGGACTTTTATGTAAACCTATTATAAAACCTTCTACCACTTGATGCGCCAGAAATTCTATATTTTGCATTTGCTTATCTAATACCATGGAGCGAAAATAATTCGTAAAATTATCTAATATATCTATGGTAAAAAAATTAGTTTTGTTATATTTGACACATTATAAAATTTCAATGAAGAAGATTTTACCTGTTCTCCTTATTTCAATGATACTCATAGTTAGTTCTTGTACTCAAGAGTATATTTGTCAATGTTCAATCAAATACACAGGAAATCCTCCAGGGTTACCAGACTCATCAGTAGTGGAGTTTAAAATTCGCGACAAAAAGAAAGAAGCCATTAAAAATTGTGAAGCAAATTCAACTACTTCAACAAAAGATGGTATCACTTTTATCGAGAAATGTCGGATTTACTAGTCTAAAAATATATTTATGAAAAAGATTTTTCTTTTTATAATTGCGTTCATTGCAACCCATTCATCATTTGCACAAGAAAGTCGAGATTCACTTTATTCAAACCAACCATTATGGATTGAAATGATGAATTCGCCAGCTGTTAATTATTATGAAGCTATCAAGGCTTTTGATTTATATTGGCTCAACAAAACCAAACCTGTTCAAGAAAATGAAATCTTTGAAGCCAAAGAGTATGATGAAAGATTAGCTGAATTTAAATCAAAAAGAAAAAGACAGCAATCAAGTGATACTCAAAAGTATGCTGTTGAATATAAAAAGTTCAAACATTGGCAAAAAACCATGCGCCCTTATGTAAAACAAGATGGTTCAATTATGACCACTGAAGAAAGGCTTTCAATGTGGAAACAACAAAGAGAAGGCAGGAAATAATCATTTTAAAATATTAATATGAAATCAATCGTTTCATTCATTGTCTTAGTCACAATATCGTGTAACGCTTTAATTGCGCAAACATCGAATTGGGTTTTTACTGGCCCATCAAATTTTCCAACCAATATTTCTGGGCAAATTAATGGTATCGGTCGGGTATGTCAGATAAAATTTGATCCAAACAATAACAATACTATTTATGCTTGCAGTGCTTCAGGTGGTTTATGGAAAAGCGTGAATGCTGGTAATTCATGGAATCAATTAGGTACCGATGTTTTGCCATCGATGAATATTGCATCAATTTGTATTGATTATACCAATAGTAATATCATGTATATGAGTAGTGGCGACCCAAATTATTACAATGATGATTTTGGGATTTGGAAAACAGTTGATGGGGGCGCAAATTGGGCTCAATCAAATACTGGCATCGGCAACCGAATGGCATTGGAACTATTAATGGATTCAACCAATCATTTACATCTGCTTGCAGCAACCACAAATGGAATTTGGAAAACTATTGATGGAGGCTCAAATTGGACACTTAAACTTGCAGGTAATCAATTTACTGATATGCAATGGAAGCCTGGATCAGGTAGTTCAATTGTTTATGCATCTAGTATGAATAAATTTTTTAGAAGCGCCGATCGTGGCGATACGTGGACAGAAATTACGAGTGGTTTTTCTGGTTTACTTGGCTTGGGAACCAGAATTGCAGTTACTGCGAATAACCCAGATATGGTTTATGTTGGTGCTGTAAATGATGAAGGAACCATTTTTAGAAGTATAGATTCAGGATTAAATTTTAACATTCAATATCATGACACTTCATGGAGCTTAACGGGTTATGATTCAACTGGAGGAGGACAAGGAAATTATAATTTTTGTTTAGAGGCAAATCCTTCAAACGCCAATCAATTATTTTTAGGATCTCATAATATCATGCGGAGTAATGATGGCGGAATCACTTGGCAAAAACTCACCAATTGGTGGCAAACTGTTCATACAGATATGCATGATTACGCATTTCAACCCGGTAATAGCACTCAATTATTTCAAGCCAATGATGGTGGTGTATGGCTCACAACGTCGTCTGGTGTTGATTGGGTGCAAAAAAGTGATGGATTAGGTGCAACC
>ENA-UOWO01002774-UOWO01002774.1-activated-sludge-metagenome-genome-assembly--contig:-NODE-2774-length-21280-cov-12.457856_pt1 | contig 21280 bp, 23 predicted proteins | sample MGYA00238148_ERZ761564 | MGnify/ENA primary metagenome ERZ761564 (study PRJEB28885, sample SAMN05720194) | activated sludge metagenome | isolation source: Anaerobic digester | place: USA... | reverse complement strand
CAACAAGTAAATCCAGCGGACGCCGTACCGGCGCCGCTGATTTCTGACGTTGGGCAGGTAAATAAACATCAAGGAGGAGAATTATGGGCTTTGCAATCGGACAACTTATCAGCCAAATAATTGGAGGTGCTATGGCTGCGCTTCTGATAGCGCTTATTATTCAGTGGGCTACCAAAAAAGTGGCCAAGTTCAAGCCCTCTTATGGAATGGCATATAAAAGTGCATTCCTTGGAACTGTTGGAGGCTTAATTCTCGGTTTTATGCTTGGTTTTGCTTTTGGAATGGCTGGTGCTGGAGAAGCACAGCAAGGCGGATTAATTCTATTAAGCATGATAGCAGGGTTCCTTTTACAGGGCGCAATATATGGTCAACTACTAAAAGATGCATCAAGCATATCCGTTGGCCTCGGTAAGGGGTATGCAATTGCAGGGATTCAGTTTGCAATTGGAATAGGAATTTTGGTTATTATTACTGGGGCCGTACTTGTAATTGCAAGCTGAAATTTTTTCTCCATGCGAGGTTTATTTTGAAAAAAGTCGTTTTATTCTTGATAGCAATATTTTTCCCTAGCTATTGCTTTTCAGCGAATATAAAAATTGATTCAGAAATAATTTCCGTACCAGCATATGCCGGCTTTGTTGAAATCAGTAAAATTTCGCCAGACACAATGGCAATGTTCAAAGATATGTTGCCACCAACAAACAATCTACATGCTGTCTTTGTAACGGCATCCGATTCTGGGAAGTTGCTAAAATCTCAATCCCCTGAATTGAAAAGATACCTCATCGTCCAAACAGCCAAGTCACTTGAGTCTGTTGCTTTTGGTGCACGCCATTTTGCAGAACTGCGTACTAAGATCCGGGAGGAATACGAAAGCCTTTTTGACCAAAACAAATCTAAGATTGACGAATTAGCCAAAAATGCCAGTCAAAAATTATCAAATCGTATTTCCGACAAATTTGAAATGAAAGTGGGAGAAATGCTTCCCATGTCGATCAATTCTGAAACTGCATATCATATTTCACTTTCATCTCTTACTAAATTTTCAACTTCAACGGCAGACGAAAATACAGACTTTATTTCAGCATGCACCATGTCAATGGTTTTACTGAAAGGCCGCGTCGTATACTTAAATGTTTTCTCTACATACAACAACCTTGAAGACCTGAAATGGACTCAAAGTGTCGCTGAAAAATGGACAGAATCCACAGTTAGGTCAAATCAAAATACTCAAGCTGGATTCGGGGAAATTGTCCCAGCTGGTACCAGAATTGACCCTGAAGTAAAAAAAGTTCTCTCGGCGGAGAAAAAAGCATATTCAACGCTTGGTCATCCAAAATCACAGGGTTTGAATATATCAGTCAAGTACCCTTCCGTTTGGGTGGCTAAAGAGGGCCAACGCCCACATATTGTACAAAAATTCACGGGGTCGTCTACTGGAAGTATCGTTCCTGGATGTATGATCATCATCCAAGAATTGCCCTCAATCGGAAAAATATTTTTGGATGGGCAGATGGCGGAGGAAATCTTTGCTGAAGGAGTTAAAGATTATATTCCACCTGGCGCTGTATATATTGATGGAGGGACTACCAAAATAGATGCAGAGCCCGGGGCTTGGGTAAAATATTATTTTGAACAAGAAACTTCAGGCGTGAAGATTGGCATGTACAGTTTACAGTACATTCTTTTTTATAAGGGTTCAATGTTTGCGTTGCAGTGCTCAATCGCTGGTTCTGCATCTGAAAAACTTATTCTCGAAGACGCGTTTTCATCCTATCTGCCAGTATTTCAAAATATAGGTAGCAGCATTTATATTCCTGACAAGTGGAATAAAGAAATGTCAAATACTGACGTTGCTTCATCGGTTATGAAAGATACCTATGGAGAAAATTGGTTATTAACGCTCTTGTTTTCGGCCATTCTTACATGGGGGATTGGTCTTGCTCCTCCCTTCCTTATCCGTTTTGCCATCATTAAACATCCGTTATCAAAGCCTCCTGCTTTGATAACTGTAATATTTCTTTGGGTATTTAACTTTGTTTTTTTTACAGCACTTGGCAGTGAAAGCAAAACGCATGCTGGGCTACTACTCGTTGCATGGGCATCTTATGCCATTCTGAGAAAAGGATCAGCAAAATACGAAGCAGAGCAAACAAGGCATCGGGAAGAAGAAAACCTGAAAGCCGAAGAACACAGAAGAAAGGAAGAAGAGAGAAGACGCGCAGAAGAAGAATCACGTAGAAAAAAAGACAGAGAGAACGAACAAAAAGAAAAATATAATCGGGAACGTAAAAGCATAAAAGACGAAGAATACTACCAGAATATTCTCGGCCTTGGTAGCAACTTTACAGTCGAGGACATAAAACGTCGTTACAGGGAACTCGTAGCCAAATATCACCCAGATAAGGTAAACCACCTCGGAGAGAAACTGAAAGAGACGGCTGAAAGAGAAATGAAAGAAATAAATGAAGCTTATGAATACTTCAAAAAGAAATATAACTTCAAGTAAATGCCCAACAACCGCATCAACTCGGACTGGCAATTCCGCTGCGCTCCATTGCCAGCCGGTTATGCGGAGCGTTGGCCAGTTGAAATATAATGAGGAAGCTGGTACATGAAGCCCATGAATATAGATGACATACTGAAGGATTTAACTGAGCGTGCCGGCTCGGCTGTGGCCCACTATTGGAAAACGCGTGCAGGACAGAGGGACAAGCAGAGGCTTGGCGGAACGGCCGATCAGGGGCTGCGTAGTGCTGTGACAGGCGGCGCTCAGATGAATGGTTTTATTGACCTTTTTACGGAATTTATTGTCGCGGTTGGCATACCCGAGCAATGTGTATTTCGTAAACGGGCTGTTGAATTGCCGGGATTCTTTCGTCCTACCAAAGAATGGGATCTGCTTGTCGTGCGGGAAAACAAGCTTCTTGCTGTGATCGAGGCGAAATCGCAAGTCGGCCCCTCATTCGGCAATAACTTCAACAACCGAACTGAAGAAGCCATGGGAAGTGCTCTTGATCTGTGGACGGCCTACCGAGAGCGAGCGTATCTTGATAGTCCCCAGCCTTTTCTCGGTTATTTCTTCATGCTGGAGGATTGCGATGCCTCCAATAGGGCCGTGAAGGTACAGGAACCGCACTTCAAGGTGTTCCCAGAATTCGTCGGCGCTTCGTATAAGCTGCGGTATGAGCTATTCTGTCGGAAGCTTGTGCTTGAACGCCATTATACAGCAACAGCGTTTATTGCCTCGACACAGGATGATGGCATCCTTGGCCATTTTTCGACACCAGCAGACGACCTTTCGCTTGTGCGCTTCGCCAGAGTCCTTATCAGCCATCTTGCGGCATTTGTGTAACGGCATGGAAGAAACGACTCATAGACTGATTAACGGTGACGCGCGGGAGCTATCCTTCCTGCATGATGAATCAGTCCATCTTGTTGTTACGTCTCCGCCCTATTGGAGTCTCAAACGCTACAACGAACACCCCGATCAGCTTGGACACATTCAGGATTACGAGGCATTTCTGTTTGAACTGGAAAAGGTCTGGCGGCACGTCTACCGGATTCTTGTTCCCGGAGGGCGTCTCGTTTGTGTCGTCGGGGATGTCTGTGTCGCTCGACGTAATTTCGGACGGCACCTTGTCTTTCCACTGCATGCGGATATCTGCGTTATTTGTCGGCGAATCGGGTTCGATAATCTGAATCCGATTATCTGGCACAAGATCGCCAACGCTTCATACGAGGTCTCCAACGGATCGAAGTTTCTCGGAAAGCCCTACGAACCAAACGCCATCATCAAGAATGATATGGAGTTTATTCTCATGCAGAGGAAACCGGGCGGTTATCGGCAACCGACCAATATGCAAAGAGATGCAAGCCGCATTGACAAAGAAGAGTTTAACCGCTGGTTTCAGCAGATTTGGAACATCACCGGCGCGTCCACCAAACAGCACCCGGCGCCATTCCCCCTTGAACTTGCAACCCGGCTCGTACGTATGTTCTCATTCACGGGCGACACGGTGTTTGATCCCTTCTGTGGTTCAGGGACCACGATGATTGCGGCACTGCGAACAGGTCGTAACAGTATCGGAATTGATATCGATCCAGAATACTGTCGGATGGCCGCACGGTATTTGAAGGCGGAGAACGCCGACCTGTTTGCAACCACGAAACTTGTCTTTGAGAAAGCTACCGCCGAACCTGCCAGCCTGGTGAAGGAAGACCTTGCCCTCTACGAAGTGCGACCGGCGAGAAAGAAATTGGCATAGGCCAACAAACCCATGCAAGCGACGCCTGAAGGCGCGCCTGATGGGTAGCGTTAGAAAATAAGGATCAGATATGGCTTTTAGTGAGATAGAACTGAAGAGAATCGAGAAAGAAGTGGGCGATTTTTGTGAAAAGCGAAGTCCTGTTGAAATTCGTGATAAATTGAGTTTCCAATATCGTATTAAAGCACACGATGTCATCATTTATACGCGCCGTCCCCGATGGGATAATCCCAAAGAATGGATGGAAAGTGATATGGCAAAAATTAAGTACGTGCGCACTTCTAATATGTGGCAGTTGTTTTGGCAGAGGGCGAATGGCAAATGGTTTAGCTATGAGCCTTTTCCTCATAGTAAAAATCTCAAGTCAATTATTGAAGAGATTGAGGCAGATCAATACGGCTGCTTCTTTGGCTAATAAAAATCGCATAACCAGGCGCTAGAGCCGATCGCTTGCGCTCCGGCTGGTTTTATCGTTAGACGAAAACGACAAAGGGAGATATCCATGAAAAAGATGCAAATGGATAAAGCATTTACGCTGATGGAGTCCGGTCCCGTCGTTCTCATTACAACCAATGACGGAAAAAAGAATAATATCATGACGATATCGTGGACCATGGTGGTGGATTTTACACCGGTATTTGCGATAACTACCGGATCATGGAACTATTCCTTTGCCGCTCTTCAAAAAACGAAGGAGTGCGTTATTGCCATTCCCACCGTTGACATGCTTGATAAAGTCGTTGGAGTGGGAACCTGTTCCGGCTCCGATACGGATAAATTTGAAAAATTCATGCTGACCCCCGTCAAGGGAAAGCATGTCAAAGCGCCCCTGATAAAAGAATGCCTGGCGAATATCGAGTGTAAAGTTGCCGATATTGTACGAAAGCACAACATCATCGTGCTTGATGCCATGGCCGCCTACATCGACGATAAGCGGAAAGAGAAACGAGCGTTGCACGCCGTTGGCGATGGCACGTTTATTGTCGACGGGCGTAAAATGGACCGGAGGAAGATGATGGCCTCCAAGCTTCCCGCAGGCGTCTAGCTTGTGTGATTCGCCTCACTGGTCGCGCCACGCACCGGCTGAACTTTTTGTTAACGGGGTTATTGACATGAAAAAATTTAGAATTTACTGCTCTGGTCCGCTGTTCTGCGCAGAAGAAATCGGCGGTATGAGTGCCATTGCCAAAGTACTGGACGATGCAGGCTTTCAAACCTTCTTGCCGCATCGTGACGGACTGGAATCGTATATCCTGCGTTTTTCAAATGCATCGTTTCCATCCACCATTTCAGCGATACGGACACGGGTTGATTACGCTATATTTTCATTGGATGCCTATGAACTGATTGAAAGATGCAGCGCTGTCGTATGCAACCTCAACGGCCGTGTTCCGGATGAAGGAATGATTGTTGAAGCATCCCTTGCATATGCCGCCGGCAAGCCTCTTGTCTTTTTCAAAAATGATCTCAGGGCTCCTTTTGGCGGATACGATAATTCCATGCTGACGAGTCTGGTGCGCGGAAAAATTGTCAAAAGGCTGAAGGAATTGCCTTCTGCGCTTGAATATGAATTATCGCGGGAACCGGAATTAATATCCCTGCCGGGCGGTTTAAAAAAAGCCATCTCATATGGGAAACGTATCTCATCGGTATTGGAAAACTTACCGGATAAGATATTCGGGAAAAACTCGCCGGACGAAATCGTCAGCCAGGTTATGGAAGAGGCGCTCAAAGAGCACTGATCGTCGCTAATCCGCCGGACGGCTTGCGACTGCTGATCGGCACGTTAGGGCTTCCACCTTCCACGACATCAAAAAATGAAGTTTTTCCGGGTTTTTCAATTTTTCGTTTTTCCTGTTTAAAAGGTTTTATGTCTCAGCAAATATTCAGTCTTTCCTCCTGGCCGCGCGCGATTGTGCACATTGACGGCGATGCTTTTTTCACGTCCTGCGAGGAAGCCATTCATCCGGAGCTCCGGGGCAAAGCGCTGATTACAGGCGGCGAGCGCGGTATTGTCGCCTGTGCCAGTTATCCGGCCAAAAAACTGGGCATCAAGCGCGGCGTGCCTCTGGCTGAGGCGCGTAAAATCTGCCCGGGATTGATTGTTCTGCCTTCAGACTACGAAACCTACAGCTTGTTTTCGCAGCGGATGTTCAACATCATGCGGCGTTTCACGCCTGACGTGGAAGAATATTCCATCGATGAGGCGTTTGCCGATCTTACCGGCATGCGACGATTGCTGCGTTCCTCCTACGAGGAAATTGTACTGAAGATGAAAAAGGAAATCGAACGCGAACTGGGCATCACGGTTTCTGTCGGGTTGAGTATCACCAAGGTGTTGGCGAAAATTGCCTCCAAACATCAGAAGCCATCCGGGGTGACCATCATCAAGGGAAGGGACATTGCCTCTTGTCTTGGAAATCTTCCCGTGGAGAAAATCTGGGGCATTGGTCCCGCCACAACCAACTATCTGGCGAAGATGGACATCCGCTACGCGTTGGAATTTGCACAACTGCCGGAAAAGAAAGTGCGGGAAAAATTTACCAAGCCGGGCGTGGAAATCTGGCAGGAATTGCGCGGGGAATCGGTTTATCCGGTGACGGCAGAGGAGAAAAGTTCTTATCGTTCCATCAGCAAGACGAAAACCTTTGCGCCGCCGACGTCCAATGCCGACTATCTGTTCGCGCACCTCATGCGCAATATGGAATCGGCGTGTATCAAGGCCCGGCGCTACTGCCTGGCGCCGAAGAAAATTGTTGTCTTTCTCAAGAAAAACGATTTCAACACCGTCGGCAGTGAAGTCAAGCTGTCACGCCCCTGTGCTTTTCCCATGGAGTTTTCCGGCGTTATCCGTGACCTGTTTGATCAATGCTACTCGGTACAGGATATCTACCGCGCCACCGGTGTCGTTTTGTGCGAGCTGGAACCGGACGAGCAGGTGCAATATTCTCTTTTTGACAATCCTCTGCAGGCGGAAAAAATCAGAAACGTTTACAATGTTGCCGATGAACTGGGGAGGAAGTTCGGCAAACATGCGCTGCATCTGGGAAGCTCTCATCCCATCGATACGCTGGGGAGAGGCCGCCGGGGTAATCCGACCGTCCGTGAACAAACCCGGCTAAAAGGCGAAACCCGCCGCCGTCATTTGAGTCTGCCTCTGCTGCACGTCAAGACATAGAGAATTTTATGTGAACGTAACGGATTTTTTATCAGAGGTTCTTTATCTCGTACTGATAATAAATGTCGTCATCACCGCTGGCGATACTTCTCACCCTTTTCTCAATATTTTCTTTCCCGAATATTTTAAGGGCTTGCTTAAAGTACCCCATGATGAGGTACTCGAAATAAATATGCTTGATGGGAATATCGCTGATTTTAAGATGAACGATGTTATTTTCCAACTTTGCGGTAAACTTGCCGCCGTCATAATAGGTGGACCAAAGTTTGGGCATACCCGATTCGACGAACTGTTTGATGTCTTTTGTGAGAAGATAAGAATGATAGGGCCCGCCGGGAGACAGGGCGAATTTTGCCGCTACCCTCCCAAACAGTAAAAACTGGCTTTTATCGTTTCTGAAGAACTCTTTCAGCATTTCGTCAAGAAAAAAAAGATGCTTGTCTACCGGAACAAGCGTGACAGACATGATAACATTTTTGAAAAACGGATCCTTTTCCGCAAGCTTGGCCATGAATTCATTCCAGCGCGCTTCGCCGAAATTTGCTGTGATGGCGACTTTCCCTGTCAGAAAAACAGTACCTTTTACATTCATATTAAAACCTCCCCGGAGTCGTTGATTGGCTTAAAAATAAGATGAGTGATGGTCACGAATATGTAATGGCGTTTTTTCATCGGAAACAATTAATTTTCGCATCATGCCGGATTCTTACGCTTTCCCGTTGCATCAAAGGCTGCGTCGCTGGACGCCTTGCCCGTGACAGAAACCGTATTTTTGCGTTCATGTCACCTTCCAAAGTATATGTGTATGAGTTAATCCTTATATTTTGTGTTGCATAAATATTCAAGTACAATATTATATTTTCCCCATGGCGTCTTCACATTTTCCCCTTTTGAAAAACATAACCCCATGATATTATAATTTAGATTTATTTGAAGAAAGGAAAATGTATGACATTAAAAGACATTAAAAAAGTGCTTATTCTGGGAGCCGGCACCATGGGACAGCAGATCGGTTTTTTATGTGCCATGCACGGCTATAACGTGACCATGTATGATATTTCGGAAGACATTCTGAAAGCCTCTGTCGCGCGGATGGAAAAACTCGGTTCATCATGGTTTGTCCGGATCAACAGGATTACGCCGGAGCAGCTCAAGGAAATCATGAGCCGTATCACAGCAACGTCTGATGCGAAAACAGCGGCCAGGAATGCCGACCTGATCAGTGAATCCGTTCCGGAAGATCCGAAACTCAAAGGCAAGATTTTTGCTCAATTCAACACACTCTGCCCGAAAAGGACTATTTTTACCACGAACACCTCGCTGCTTATGCCGTCAAAATTTGCTGAAGCCACCGGCAGACCGGAAAAATTTGCCGCTTTGCATTTTCATGATGTGCGAACAACCAATGTGGTGGATGTTATGCCTCATCCGGGAACGGATAAAGCCGTGACCAGACTGGTTCACGATTTTGCCGTCAGCATCGGCCAGATCCCCATTATGCTGCATCGCGAGAACAACGGCTATGTGTTTAACGCGATGCTTTCCAATCTTTTCATGACAGCCTTGACGCTGGTTACGAAGGATGTGGCAAGTATTGAAGATGTTGACCGCGCCTGGATGGGCATTACCATGATGCCCCTTGGACCGTTCGGCATCATGGATCAGGTCGGTTTAAAAACGGTTTGGACCATCACGGATTACTGGGCGGATAAAATGAAAGATCCCCAATCCAAGGCCAATGCAAATTTCTTAAAATCTTATGTCGAAAGAGGAGAACTGGGCGCCAAAACGAAAAAAGGTTTTTATTCCTATCCCAGACCGGCGTACAGTCATCCGGAATTTCTGACGGGACAGATCAAAAGTTGATATCGGTACGGGAGGGTTGATATGGATCCGTTTCAAGACGTTCATCATCCCGATATTGAATCCGTCCTTCAGGTTTCACGGTCAATATTTCATTGACTCTCTTTCTTGTTTTTTTTATAATCATCTCAGGGCCGTTTTAAGAGGTCAATACAACGAGGAGGAAGCAAAATGGCAGAAGACGATGATGTTTTGACGACGGATGATAATGAAAGTCCTGTTAGCGGTTACCTTTCCATTGTATTGACAATCATCGGATTGGTGATGCTTTTACTCATTAAAATACTGGGCATTACGTCTTCCGATGAGACCGGATGGTCCATTGAATTTGTATTGTATCTTTTTATCAGTATGACTTTTGCCATTGCCGGCGGGTTCCTCGGTTTTCTGGGATTATCAGAAGACAACAATAAAAAAATATTTCCGATTATCGGTTTGATTGTCGCGGCCATATACGTCGTTTCGCTCGGGTATGTTATAGCCACGTCTATTTCGTAAATGTTTCTGAAAACAATAACGTTTCTGATCCGCTGCTGCTTGAATTTTTATTGCAGGTCGCAGCGGATTCTTTTCTGCAGACAATCCCCTGATCTTTCATAAATATCCTGTGCCGGTTATCGAGGCGACAGGCATGCTTCCCGGCCGGCCATACGGAGGTGAAAAATCTGATAAACGGGAATTGATCTTAAAGCCAACCGTCGCGAGACCGTCTAGCGGTTTGTGATTTCCACCACCAAAGCGGTATTGCCCTCGGCATCGGCTGCCGGAATATGCTTCTCCTCCACCCGGCCGATGGTCGATAATTGCCTCAACAAGTCTTTTATGTTGTGACGGTTGAGTTCACCCGTCAGGAAGGCTTTATCCGGCATGATTTTCGCGGTGATATTTTTTGCTTCCCATTGTCTAAATATTTGTTCTGCTTCCCGCACGGCAACTTCAAGATCCGTAACCTTCAATACAATGCCGGGCTCTATATGTGAATCCTGCGCCCGTGGCGCGACGCTTGCCTTCAGGGCTGTTCCCGAAACGTGACGGTCTTTTGTCTGTGCAGATTCCACACTGAATTGTTCCGGCACCTGTGCGGGAGCAACTTTATTTGAATCATCCCGCCCGTCGGAAGCCTTCAGTTCATTGACATCCGTTTCATGGACATCCGTCACCCGGTGCACTTCTTTTTTACGGACAGATTCCCGTGGTTTGTCTTTCTGGCTGATAGTGTTTGGTTCCGGCTGTGTTCGTTCAGCGAGGGATGTGTTTTCTTTGGCTTCCGGCGACTGATCTTGCTGAGTCTGAAGCACCGGCGCCGGTACGGATGAAGGAACAACTTCCTGAAAACGGTTTTCCCCCGCCCGGTAGAGGTAAACGGCAAGCACGGCAATGCAGACCGTGGCAAATATCTGAACGGGAATTTTTATCTGCAGGGGATAGAATAATTTATAAAGAAAACTTTTCTTTCCGGCTTCCTCGCGCACCCGGGCCATGATTTTTTTCCGAAACCAGGGCGGCGGTTCGACCTCATGAAGGCTGTTCGTCAGTTCTTTCGTTTTGCGCAGCCGGGCAAGTGCCTCCGCGCATTGCGGACACGATCGCAGATGTTCGTCCACGGCTGCTTTATCTTCTTTGGAAAGCACATCGTCCAGATACAAAGACAGGTTGTTCTCAATATCCTTGCATTTTTTCATAAGTCACCAATAACCTTTTGCAGGCAATTTTTCAGCGCGTTGCGGGCCCTTGAAAGCCGTGATTTAACCGTTCCATCAGGCACCTTGAGGATGGCGCTTATTTCTTCATAAGAAAAGCCCTGAATGTCTCTCAATATCAGCACGTCCCGGTGTTCTGCATCCAGCGTGTTGATGCATTTCTGGACATACGCTTCTCTTTCGCGTTTTTCCATCTGTACGCCGGGATTACTCTCCTGACTCATCCCCTGATCGGAGAGTTGATCGGCGTTTCTTCCCCCGGTGGCGTCAATGGAAAATCCTTCGCGCCGGCTTCGGCCGCTCAACTGCTTTAAGCGGTTTTTGGAATAATTGACAACGATTCGATAGAGCCAGGTGGAAAATTTTGCTTCCGCCTTGAACTGCCGGATGGATTTGAAGGCCGCGACAAAGGCTTCCTGGGTTACATCACAGGCTTCATCGTAATCGCCGATCATCCGGTAAGCGATGTTGAGCATTTTCTTCTGATGCCTTTCCACCAGAACGTCAAAAGACTCTGTATCGCCTTTTTGACAAAGCGTGACATATTTCAGATCTTCATCTTTGGCGGTCTTTGCCCTGGTGTTTATTATATTAGACATCCATAGCAATGCTTTTGTTCCCCTTCTATGTGGCTCATACAGAGCTCATTGTACCGTGATCTTGCGTGGGAAGCCGGTTGTGTGCATTCGGATACGAGAGGCGGATCAGTAAAAAATCGCTTTGGATTCGAATTCCCTCAATTCCCTGAACGTGTTTTCACAGTCCTGCTTTCTCTGTTCCAGACGCGACTGCCTGGCGACAATTTCCGCCGGATGAAGTTGTTTGCCGGCGACATTCTGGTTCCAGTCCTGGATCATTTGATGGGCTTCCCGGCAGACGTCATTCATTTTTCTCCGCAGCAGTTCAAATCGTTTAATCTGAGCCGGCGAATCGAATTCAATGCCCTTGAAGTAAGAAGCATATTCCTTCATGCCCGGTTTGATGACGGTTCCGGATGTGGTTTCAATGGCGACTTTTTCCATCGGACCGACGGTGGCCACCACCCAGGCGTGATTGCTTCCCATTGCCAACTGCCGGAAATTCCACGCGGTGATACTTTCGTGCAGGGTTCCGCCCATTATCTTTGCTTCAATGCCGTTGGTCACCAGTTGATTCCAGACATCGATAGCCATGTCCAGACAAACGAATTCGCCCTCCAGGGTATACGTGTGCCCCTTGTGAAATTCCGCAGCAATTTGTTCCACCATTTTCATTTTGTCCGGTTTGGGTGACGCCTGCCGGGTTGGCAGGGGCGGTATGGCCTCCGGAGGAGGTGGCGCATCGGACGGTGTAAAAACCTGCACGGGTGGAAGAGCTGCGGGAGATTCCGCTGCCGCCGGTGCGGCGGAAACAGGTTTGGGAGTCGCCTGACGGGGAGGTTTTGTAAAATGATAAAAAATCAGTGCGGCCAATATGCCGATCGCCATCAGAATTATTACATAATATTTGCCACGGAGAACCCGTGATGAATTATTTTTTGGAGCCGGTGCCGACGGTATTTTATTCCCGCAGACCGGGCATTTGAAATTACCCCCGTGCAGCGTATGCGTAATGTCTTCGGACTTGAATTCGAAATGGCAATGCGGGCATTCAATCTGCATGATGCTTTTCATTTCCTTGTTACGCGTTATCCGACAATGTAAGTGCTGGTGCCGACGGCAATCAGCTCACCGCTGTCATTGACAAATTCCGTACGCGCGACAGCAACCTTGTGTCCCAGTCTTAAAAGATGGCCGGTAGCCAGGAAGTATGATCCTTTCCCCGGACGCATATAATCGATCCGCATATCAATGGTTCCCATGCCGGTCAGACGCTTGACGATTTTTTCCAAAGGCGCATCCTTCATTTCGTTAATGATGTGTATCTGCGCGATCACGCTGCCGGTAAAATCAAGAATGGTCGATATGACGCCGCCGTGTAAAATGTTTTTCTCAAAATTGCCGATCAGATCATCACGCATGTCGATCCGGACGACCGCTTTGTCGGCCTTAATGGAATCGATCTTCAGACCGAGGTATTTATTAAACGGCATCTTTTCTTCATAGACGATTTTCAACTGCTCAAGAATGACATCTATCGGCACAGCATCCATGGTCACGGTTATCCTGAAAATTTTAATGTAGAGCCGCCTTTTATCACAGCCAGGCTTTTTGTAAAACAGTTTTGTTATCCATCAGCAGTTTCATGTAATCGCGTTCAAGGCGGATCATGTTCCTGTCCTTGCGACGCAGCCACTCGGCAAGCCAGGCGAAACGCAGCGCGATGATAAACTCGGTCAGATATCGCCAGCTGATTTGGGACATGATGCCTGACCTTTTCATTCTGTCGATAAAATGTCCGACCAGGCCGCCGGCAAGGCTTCGCGGGTTTTCCATGCCGATGCAGCCGATGAGATTGGCAACATCGTAGAGTTCGCTTTTCAACCCGCAGAATTCCCAGTCGATGACGCATCGGATACCGTCGGTTGACCAGATAATATTCAGAGGATGATAGTCGCCGTGACAAAAGGCCACCGGCAGTTCTTCATAAACGGGCAGAAAATCCTTTTCCAGAAAATCGACCACGCTGCCGATGTCGTTTTTGATGTCTTTGTTGTAAAGATTGATTTCACGGACCAATTTGTAAATGTAATTCCTCAGGGAGAACACGCCGCGGGAGCCGGCCAGTGTCATCTTTTGCGATTTGCGACGCAGGGCGATCAGAAAGTCAGCCAGAACAATGCCGCGCCACGGCTCAAAAACATATTTTTCACGGTCCAGTTCCACGCCGGGGACAAAAGGCGAAAGTTGCCAGAAATTATTCTGGTGTTCGAGAAGATAATTGCCTCTCTCATCGGTTAGATAGGGATTGATTTGAGGGAGTTTCTTCGCGGCCAGCAAATCGAGAATTGCTGCAATCTGTTTTCTTCCTGCCGCCGATTGCGATGCAATTTGTTCCAGGACGAAGAATCTTTTGTCTGTATCTTCCAGAACCACACGAAACGCGGAACGTTCCGGACTTCCCTGAACAGGAATTTTACGATGGATTGTTTTCAGGCGAACCTGCCACAGGCCGGCCACGGCTTTCAGTGTTTCTCTGCCGAAAAGGGAGTGCTCTTTTCCGGCAACAACGCGTCTCTTCGATGTTGTTGCCGCTGTGGACGACTTTCTTGGCGCATGTTTTTTCAGGGCGGACACTTTTTTGTCTTTGGGCTGTCTTTTGATTTTTATTTCCAGTCGCATCGCCGCGCTTCTTTCCATCGCCGTACCGGTGACCAGTAATTCCACCGGCCGGCGGGAGCGGGTATATTTGGCGGCTTTGCCCTGATGATGAGCGGCCAGACGTTTTTCAATGTTATTGGTGATGCCCGTATACAGGCTTCCGTCGCAACAGCGCAGAATATAAACAACCCAGGTTTTGCTGTTTTTCTTAACGTTGATACTCATGACCTGTATTTTCTACAACAGCGGGAAGGACATTGCCATAGAAATTTACAGGCGTATTTCCGAATATTCGCTTGTTTATGAGGCTTAAAAGATAATCCTTGCTATTTATGAATAATACCTGTACAAGGCCTCACAGTGATCGCGATAGTTATTGACCTCCCTTCCTTTCTACTTCAGAAATTTCGGCAGGAAAATCCGGCTAATCGTAACAGAATCCAACTTTAGCGCTAGATTTGCAGCCTGTTTTGGGCTTGTCATCATGGCGCACGGCGATGTGTTTTTAAACAACCGCGACGAATAGACCTGGGTTCAAATGTCACAAATACTGAAAAAAGAAGGAAAAAGAAAAAATGAGTTTTGAGAAGTTCGAGTTAGATGCGAAAATACTGGCCGGCGTGCAGGCGTGCGGCTACAATGTGCCGACACCCATCCAGTTACAATCCATCCCGCCGATTATGGAAGGCCGCGATGTGATGGGCCTGGCCCAGACCGGTACGGGAAAAACAGCGGCTTTTGTGCTGCCGATTTTGCAGCGGCTGATGCAGGGGGCACGCGGTCATGTCCGCGCGCTGATTATTGCCCCGACTCGCGAGTTGAGCGAGCAAACCCATACGGCCATTATGCAACTGGGACGAAAAACCAAATTGCGTAGTGTCTCCATTTACGGCGGCGTGAATATCAACGGCCAGATCAACAAACTGCGGAATAATGTGGAAATCATCTCCGCCTGTCCCGGTCGTCTGCTGGACCACATCAACCGCGGCACCGTGGATTTATCCCGGATAGAAGTGCTGGTTCTGGATGAAGCCGACCATATGTTTGATATGGGCTTCCTGCCGGATATTAGAAAAATCGTCAAACATCTTCCCGCGCAGCGCCAGACCTTGCTGTTTTCGGCGACCATGCCGGACGACATCCGGTCGCTGGCCAACGATCTCTTGATCAATCCGGTGAACATTAAAATCGGCCACACGGCACCGGTCGAAACCGTGTCGCATAAATTTTATCCGGTGCAGATGAGCTCTAAAACGGATCTGCTGAAAGATATTCTTGATAAAACAGATATGGATTCGGTTCTGATTTTTACGCGAACCAAATCGCGCGCGAAAAGCGTGGCCCTGCAACTGGGAAAATCGGGATACAAAGTAACGTCACTGCACGGCAATTTGACCCAGCAGAAACGTCAGCATGCGCTCGACGGCTTCCGCGACGGCCGTTATGAAATCATGGTCGCCACCGACATTGCCGCCCGCGGCATTGATGTGAACAGCATTTCCCATGTGATCAATTATGATATGCCCTCAACGACCGATGCCTACACACATCGTATCGGCCGGACGGGACGCGCCGCCAAAACCGGCGATGCCTTTACCTTTGTAACCGGAGAGGATCGCGGCCTGGCCCAATCGCTGGAAAGGGTGCTTGGCAAAAAGCTGCACTACCAGAATGTTGACGGATTAACAATGAGCTTGCCCGTTGACGATAGAGTTTCCGCCAGCCGTAATAGCAGGGGAAGGAACATGAAGCCTCATAACGATAGGAAGAAGTTTTCTCCCAAAGCGCGGGCCAACAGCAGATTGAATCGGCGTTCTTTCGATTCTTCCAACCGCAGTCAGTGGGCGCATTAATTCAATCAAAAAACACCATCGGGTGATCACTCTTTAAAATATTTATTTTAGAAGTTATCACCCGATGGTGAAAGACTGTTAATTTTCGTTCTCTATCGTCGGGCTTTCCCGCTGATTTCCCGTATGCGCACACGAATAATCAGAGTTTTTTTCATTACCTTTTCCGAAAAATCTCCGGCATCACTTCCATACTGACGCATAATGCATTCCAGCGCGGCTTTTTTGCCCTTCACGTCGTTTATGATTTCTGCCGTGCCTGAACCAATCACACTTTCGTATTTTGCACTCCATGCGCAGGGCTGTGCTGCATCAAGGATTTCATGAAGGATATCAAATTCGAATCCGACGCGATTATTTCTTTTCAGGATATCGATTTTTCTTCCTTCGGGTGCGGCATGAAAATAGAGGCAAAAGCCGTCATAGCCGAAGTTGAGGGGAATAATATAAGGTTGATCCTCGTCGGACATGGCCAGACGGCACACCCGACAACGACGGATGATCCCGTCAATATCTTTCCTGTCCTTTATTGCTCTTTCTTTTTTTCGCATTTTCAATCTGACCTGATCGGGGCCGATGATGATTTGTCCGGCAATTATTTGTAGCCGGTGGCTTTAAAAAACGTATAGCAGAAGAGGCCGTCCGGTTCGGCAGTGCGATATAAATCGCGGATACCCTGATCGAAAACGTTTTTCCCGATGATCCCCGCGTCGATTGCCTCTGCACGCACGCCCTCAATCATGGCGGTGAACGTTTTTTTGATGAATCCGTCCACTAGTTGCGGCTTGCCGGAATCCACATAAACCATGCGGGGAGATACGCAAACAGATCGGAAACCCGCCTGATTCAGCAACGGATGCAATGCTCTGCCGATGTTGGCGTTACCTCCGGCGCGCCGCTGCAGTTCCACCTGACTCTCAATGGCCTTGTGCGCTGCCGCGCTGTCCGGATAAAAATACGCCGAGCCGTGGTCTCCTTCAATAACGGTGACCGTACCGTTTTTCTTTAAGTACCTTTTAAGGATGATCAACGCTTCAACGGGCTGCGGCAGATGTTCAAGAACAAAACAGAGAAAGATGTGATCAAACGATTGCGATGCAAAGGATAAATTAAAAATATCGGCCTGTTCGAAATGAACATTTTGAATGCCGGCCGCTTCGGTTTTTCTTCTGGCTTCATCAATGGAGGCCGCGGAAATGTCGATCGAAGTGATCAACGCGCCGGGACTGTTTTTCGCCAGGGTGATGGTCTGTGCGCCGACGCCGCAACCGGCTTCCAGCACCGTACTGCCCGGCGCATAAGCGGTGTCGACATGCAGCAATTCTACCAGAGTGGAGGCTTGATCCTGAAGTCTTATGTTCTCTACCGGATCATAACCGTGAATGTATGATTTTTTTATGCTCGCTTTTACAGGATAAAAAAGATGTTTCGTCATGTCCGCCCGGTTAATCATCCTTTACAGGCGAGCGGCATTAAAGGTGTCGCAGGCGCCGATATTGCCCTGTTCGAAGCCGCGTTTAAACCAGGTGACGCGCTGCGCGGAACTGCCGTGCGTAAAGCCGTCCGGCACCACGTAACCCTGCGTCTGTTTCTGGATGCGGTCATCCCCGACGGCGCTGGCGGCATTCAATCCTTCTTCAATATCGCCGGCTTCCAGAATATTTCTTTTCTTGTCGGCCTGATGCGCCCACATGCCCGCGAGGCAATCCGCCTGCAACTCCAGCTTAACGTTTAATTTATTCGCTTCGGATTTGCTTGTGCGCGACTGGAGCTCATGCACTTTCTGGATAATGCCCAACTGGGTCTGAACATGATGGCCTATTTCATGGGCGATGACGTACGCCTGGGCGAAATCACCGGATGCGCCGAAACGTGAATGCAGCTCTTCGAAAAATGCCAGGTCGAGGTAAACCTTGTGATCGGCCGGACAATAAAAAGGTCCTGTGGCCGATCCGGCCATGCCGCATGCGGATTCAACGGCCTCGGAAAACAATACAAGTTTCGGTTCTTCATAGGTGCGTCCCGCCTGCTGAAAAACATCGTTCCAGACATCCTCCGTTTCCGCCAGCACCACCGCGACAAAATTGCGCGCATTGTCATTGGCGGCTGTGGTTGCGCTTTGTTCAACAGAAATTGAAGAAGACTGCGTATTCTGCTCAACGACCTGCAATATTGAACTCGGATCAACGCCCATGAACATGCTGATGACCACGATGGCCACCAGACCGAGTCCGCCGATGCCGCCGACCTTTGCGCCGCGGGAAATCGACATTCCTCGGCGGTCTTCCACGTTGTCACTTTGTCTTTCGCCCCTCCAGCGCATTGTTTTCTCCTTTTTAGGGTTACATCAGGAATAATATGATTACGGCCCGGACGGCCGGAATCGACCCTTATGCTTCAGTTGTCAGTATAGAAACAAGGTTTTCGGCTGTCAAGATAATTCATCTTCGTTGATTTTATTGGAGAAAATAGTCATCAATCAATCCGATGCGGACATGATTATGCTTTAAGAAATGTATCCGGATTTGTTCAGTAAGGGGGTGACGCGCAGACCGCGGAAATACGACCGCGATCTGCACGCAGCCTTTGTTCTAATGCAGTCTTTCTTCGGACAAAAACAGGTGATCTGTTTCGATTTCCACCAGCGCTTCAAAAAGCTGCCGGATCCGCGGATGATCCGCTTCGGCGGCTGACTTTCTGTAGAATTCGATAGCCCGTGTTTCCCTTGCGTGGGACTCTTTCAGATTTCCAACATTCTCCGTATGGCAGGTCTCGTTTCCCGGAGGAAGGGATGCCAGTTTGAGAATCTTTTTCCAAATGGAGGCATGTTCCGCTTCAATTTTGCCCAGCGCCTTGAACAAAACCTTTCCTTCGGGATCATCCGTTTTGCCTGCGGCGCATGAATAAAATGTCGCGTTGCTAATTTCCACCTTGAGCGCATGTTCGGCATTGGCCCGATCTTTTGCGCTCAGAGGCACATCAAAATTCACGACCGCATCTTTTGCCTCCATAATATATTCCATGTGAGCGCCGCAGAACGGGCAGTTCGCCGGAGGACTGGCGCCGATATACGCGTCGCCGCATATTATGCATCGGTATAGTTTAACCATGTGTTCTCCTTTTAAGATAATGATGCAGCGTTAACTTATGCTTTCCACAAGCCGTGAAGATTGCAGTATTCGCGCGCTGTAATGCTGATTGCTTCGATGGGGAAAACCGCCTCGGGCGCCTGGCCGGGCGCTAAATACTGGCGGTAAATTTTGCCGTCTGCGATAACTTCAATCCATTCAATGTAGTGCTTTTCTTCCATGGGATGCGCCACGCTGCCAACGGTCACCTTGAAACCGCCGGCCACTTTTTCCACCATGGGGACATGTTTTTCCTTGGCTGCATCCGTCGTGTTTTCCGTCATGAGTTTCATGGGCTGATCGCAACACACAAGCTTTCCCACGCCCGCGTGAAGTATTTCTACGATATTGCCGCATACGTTACATTTGTAGACTTCGTTTCTGTTAGCCATCATAAACCTCCTTGTTTTATTATGATTAATCTACTTTCTTAAACATCTTTCCCTTGGCGCCGCAGACCGGACAGGTTTCCGGCGCTTCGTTTTCCACGGTATAACCGCAGACCGGACAAACATAATAGCTGTATGTTTCCTGTGAACCGTCCAGATGATCCAGCGCTTTCTGATAGAGGGCGGCGTGAATTTTTTCCACTTCGTTGGCAAAGTTAAAAGACCGCTCCGCTTCTTTATGACTTTCGGCTTTGGCCGCTTCAATCATGGCCGGATACATGCTTTTGAATTCGTGGGTTTCTCCGGCAATGGCTTCCTGAAGATTTTCTTTTGTGGAACGGATGCCTTTCATCGCCCTCAAATGGGCGTGGGCGTGTACGGTCTCCGCTTCCGCTGCCGCCCGGAATAATTTTGCCGCCTGGGCAAATCCTTCCTGATCGGCCTTGGCTGCAAACGCCAGATATTTCCGATTGGCCTGTGATTCTCCTGCGAAAGCTTCCTTTAATGCTTCTTCTGTTTTGGACATTTTCATATGCTCCTTCGTTTTATTTTTTTATGAATCAATTAAAAATTTGTCGGTAAAGGCATCACACTCCGAATTCAGCGACGTCTGTATGGCTGCCGCTGAATCCGGGGAATGATCAATTTACGCCAGGTCAAAACGGTCCAGATTCATGACCTTGTTCCAGGCCGCCACAAAGTCGTCCAGGAACTTCTCCTGCGAATCTTTACAGGCATAGACCTCCGCCACGGCCCGAAGCTGTGAGTTCGATCCGAAAATCAGATCAACGCGGGTGCCGGTCCATTTGAGCTCGCCGGTCTTGCGGTCGCGCCCTTCAAATACATCCGCATCTTTCGACACCTTCCACTCCGTGCCCATGTCGAGTAAATTCACGAAGAAATCGTTGGTGAGCGTTCCCGGACGCGAGGTGAAAACTCCATGCGGAGAACCGCCGAAATTGGCGCCCAGCAAACGCAGGCCGCCGATCAGCACGGTCATTTCCGGCGCCGTTAGCGTGAGAAGCTGAGCCTTGTCCACCAGCATCTCTTCGGGCAATACGGTGTATTTGGCCTTCTGATAGTTGCGGAATCCGTCGGCTTTTGGTTCCAGCACGCCAAACGAAGCTACATCGGTCTGCTTCTGTGAAGCGTCCATGCGACCCGGTGTGAAAGGAACCGTAATTTTGTAACCGGCATTCTTCGCCGCCTGCTCGACACCGGCGCAGCCGGCCAGAACGATCAGATCGGCAAGCGATACCTTCTTGTCGCCTTTCTGGTCTTTGTTGAACGCTTTCTGGATGCGCTCCAGCGTTTTGAGCACGCCGGCCAGACGTTCCGGTTCATTCACCTCCCAATTCTTCTGCGGAGCCAGGCGGATGCGGGCGCCGTTGGCGCCGCCGCGCATGTCGGAGCCGCGGAACGTGGAGGCTGACGCCCAGGCCGTCGAAACAAGTTCCGATATGGACAGACCTGAAGCTAAAATCTTGCTTTTCAAGGAATTGGCATCCGCTTTGTTAATCAGCTTATGGTTGACGGCGGGAATGGGGTCCTGCCATATCAGCACTTCTTTGGGGACCTCCGGACCGAGATAGCGCGAACGCGGACCCATGTCGCGATGGGTCAGCTTGAACCAGGCGCGGGCAAAAGCGTCGGCAAATTCTTTCG
>ENA-UOWO01002773-UOWO01002773.1-activated-sludge-metagenome-genome-assembly--contig:-NODE-2773-length-21295-cov-5.993691_pt1 | contig 21295 bp, 16 predicted proteins | sample MGYA00238148_ERZ761564 | MGnify/ENA primary metagenome ERZ761564 (study PRJEB28885, sample SAMN05720194) | activated sludge metagenome | isolation source: Anaerobic digester | place: USA... | reverse complement strand
TACCACCATAATTAAATGATCCTCCTGTTGTTGCAGCAGAGCCATTTGTACCTACTTCTTGTATTACTTTTGACACTAAAAATATAGGACTTACATTATTACCAGAACCAGCTTCTACAAATAATTTGGCATAAGTTTTTTTATCAAGACTAGAAGTGCCAGACATAAAAGTATTTTGTAACATTGATGATAATACAGATTCTGTTTCAACTGTAGAATATGATAATTTTAAAAACATAAATACTTTTTGTTCATTAAGAAAGTTTCTTGGATCTAGATAGTATGCTGTTGTTGCAGAATTTGCAACTCTCCAGTTTGGACCTTCTACAATTGTTTGAGACACTACGTATGCAGAGTTTGAAGAATCAATATAACTATGTGGTTGTTCTTTTGAAACAGCGGTACTCCATGTAATATTTGTTTTTAAGGATTCGAAAGTCCAGCTTGGATATTTAGTATGTAATTCTCTTAGTCTAGATTTATATGTTTCTGGAAATCCTTGTGCATTTAATTTATCCTCAAATACTAAGTCTGTTATTACAGTTTGACCAATTGGTGCTGCAATACCTCCTGGTAATATTGTTTGTCCTGGCATACTATTAAATATTGGAATTTTAAATACTAATGGTTGTGTTAATAATTTATTATTTGAATAAGCAGAGTATGTTCTATTTGCCTCATAATATGCTCCTCTAACATTTGTCATATATTGATGTGTAAAAAGAGAATATGATGAGTCTGGATTTACATTAAATTTTGTTAAGTAAGATGTGTACTGTCCTTTTGATATATATCCATTTGCAATATATTTAGCTCCATAATATATTGATTTACCAGGGGTATCCCATGGTCTATTATATTTATTTGTAGCATCAAATAAAGAAGTACATGAATACACAGTATTTCCATTATATACATATTTATACCACGCTCTTGTTGAACAGCTTGAATCAGAAGATGATACAGTATCTATTACAGAAATAACAGTACCAGTAGAGAGTAATCCTAAAGAACTATAACTAGTACTAGGACCTGTTCTCATATTTACTGAAGAAGATACAATTGCATCTAATCCATATATTTTGTTTGTAATAACAAAAAAAGAAATAAGCACTATAAAAACAAGTTTAAGTATTTTTCTCATGCTCTACCTCCTTTTTATTATCTTTTGGTACAATACTCTATTTTAATTATATCAAAATATTCATATATTATATGTATTTTTTGATAATATTAAAAATAAATGTAAAGAAATAAGATACTTATGTATCTTATTTTATTGTTGTTTCAGTTGTTTTTCTAATTAAATCATATAGTATTAAATTATTTGATGTTTCAAGCAATTTATTTGCATACTCTTTATTTTCTGTTACTTCATTTGATGTTACAATACTATTTTTCAATAAAAGATATTCATCTTTTTGAGCATTATAATACATTTTATCTGTTACCCAATTGCCATTAGGAAATACTACAATATTATCTTTTTTACTAAATAAATCATGCCCTAGATTATATTTTGGAGTAAATCCAAACATGTTTCCAAGAGTAGGCATAATATCATACATACCTGCTACCGCCTTTACTTCTTTCTTATATTTTTTATCCTTTGTCCATATAATAAATGGTACTTTCCTATTTAACTCATATGTATAATAATCTTCTTCAACATATCTTGAATCAGTCTTATCATATAATTTTCCTGTTGTGATATCATAATTTTTTTCAATTTCATAGTCTTTTTCAGGCAATCTTGCATCATGATCTCCATATAATATTACTACTGTATTATCTAATAACCCCGCATTATCTAGATCTGTTAAAAACTGACCAATTGCAGAATCTGCATAATGAACAGAGTTATAATAATTACCAAGTTTTTTACCCTCAAGATATGGCCATTCAACTTCTTCTTTTTTTCCTTCTTCATTTATTATTGTTGTTTTAATTGTTGTTGTATAATCATCATATTGTTTTGCCATATCAAATGGAGTGTGATTTGAAAGCATTATCATAGTAGCAAAAAATGGATTACCCTTTTCTGCAATATCTTGCAACTTTGGTACGGATTGCGTAAAAAATGATTTATCAGATAATCCAAGGCCCAAAGTTTCATCAATAGTATAATCTGATTTTGAATATAATTTATTATAGCCTAAATTCTTATGCATAACTAATCTATTCCAAAAAGCACCTGTATTAGCATGGAAACTAGCTACATAATAATTCTGATCTCTAAAGTATTGGTACATTGATTCATATTTTCTATCCCAGTAATTTACAAATACCGTTCCATTTGTTACTGGTAGGATTGACGTTGCTAACGTAAACTCAGTATCACTACTTGTTCCAACACTAACCTGAGAATAAAAATTAGAAAAATATATACCTTCTTTTGCTAACCTATTTATATTAGGTGACACTTCTTTGTCATTAAATTTTTTATTGATAACATCTGTCATTATACTTTCAGCATGTATTGCAATAACATTTTTACCCTGAAATATATTTGTATATTTATTTTTTGGAGAAACTTCTTTTTGAGCATAAAATTCTTTATATTCTTTTAGTGCTTGATCATATCCAAACAAAGTATTTACCCTTGGTTCTAAGCTTTTAACAATATCATTTATTTGATAAAAATATATACCAAATTTCATAACTAGATATTCTCTATTCCATTGCTTCTGAAGTCTTCCATATTCAACAGATGTCATTGTAACACAAGAAATTACAAGTAATACTATACCCACTATCAGCGTCTTCGTAAACATTTTTTTACTCTTTTCTTTTTTCTCTAAAGCTATATAATAATTTCTTTTCCTTAGTGAAAAATGTACAAAAAGAATTGTTATTGGTGCAAAAAGATAAGTAAAATCTTTAATACTTAATACATTTTTAATAACAGCATCTCCAACATCTACTACAAATAATGATGTTGATAATAATGATACAGATGCATATGATGTATAAAAGGTATAGTATATTGAATTAACTATACATATTATTGTTAATAATAATGATAAGAAAAATATGTATAATATCTGCTTCTTTGGTCTTATAAAATAAACAAAAGAACCAAGTATTAATACAATGGATAAATCATACAAAATAAATTTTATATATGATAATCCTCCTACTGTAAGTAATATTAGTAATAATCCATTAATAATAGAAGTAATTACAAATGTTAAAAATAAAATATTTGTTTTAGCATACTCTTTATAATTAAAACTAAATATTTCTTTTTTTATTTTTTTAATATTTTTAATAATCTTGTTTTTCAATATGTGATCCTCCAAATAATATTAACAAAGATAATTATAGCATAAAAAAGTATTTAATTTATACTTCTTTCCTGCTCGGTTAACCTGTGCTCATTGATTGTCATACCAAATACAAATATATATGATAAGAAGTATATCCAAAACATTAATATAATTACATTAGCCATAGTACCATAAAATAAACTCCAGTTTAATACATTAGTAGCATAATAAGAATATGCCCATGTTGCCAATAACCACATTATTGTTGTAAATAATGCCCCTCGGTTTACAGTACTACTTTTAATATTTCTATTTGGTGCTATTGTATATATTAATTTTATTGCTACGAATAGTACTAAAAATGATATTGGTATTCTAATAATAGTATAACTAATATTTATATAATAAAATATATCACTAGGAAGTACCTTTCTAAAATTAGTAATTATTGTTTCACCAAGTCCAATACCAAAAAGAGTAAATGTGAATAGTGCTACCAAAATAAATATCATTAAAATTGCTTTTATTCTAGTTCTAAGATAATTTCTTCTTCCTGCATTATATATTGTAGATGATGCTACTATTATTGCATGAGTAGTATTTGAAGCTAAAAAGAAAGCAGATATTAAAAATACTATTTGATTTACCTTTATTGAATCTGTATTCATTATTCTTAATATTATTGGACTAACTGACTTTGGAAAATAATTTACAACAAAATCAATTATATAATTTGTATTTATTGAAAATTTTATAGCAAGTAACATAGTAAGTGCTACAACTGGTATTATAGACAATAAAATAAAGAATGACATTTGTCCAGGTAATATGGCCATATATGGTAAGCTCATAATATCAATACTTTTTTTAATAGTACCTTTAAAACTTTTCCAACTCTTTTTCATAAAATACCCCTATTTATTTTCTGTTTGCAATTTTTTGTTTGTTCTTATTTCAAGAACTGCTTCATTAATTGCATCATCAATTGTTTTAACATCGTCTTCAATCATACTATATCCAATTGATGCTCCAAAATCATGTGGCAATTCTTTAAGCTCAGTAAATAATTTTCTCATATATGCTATTATCTTTGCTTCTGAATATCCAACAATATATATTAAGAACTCATTGCCATCTGTCCTTATAATATCACTTTGTTCTAATTGATTTTTAATTAAAATATTTGCTGCTAACTTAATAACATTGTCACCTTCATCATGACCATAAACATCATTAATATGTCTAATATTATTTAAATTAACCATAACAATTGCCTGAGGATAAATAATATTATTCTCCCATTTTTTAAAGTTCTTATTTAAATAATTTCTACTTTTAACAAGTGTTAAATCATCAACATATCTTAATGCTTCTTCTTTTTTATTAATTACATGTGGTTTTATCATTTTACTAATAAAATATGTTCCAATTAAGCCACCTAATACTAATATACCTATAATAATTAAAATAATTTTTGTGCTGTCTGTGTCACTTAAATATTCTTTATATGCACTGCTATATAAAGCATCATGATTAAAACTATTTATATAATATATTAATGCGTTATTAAATATTACATTCTTACTATTATTTAATAATATGAATCCTTTTGATGATGTATCTACATTTTCATAAACACTTATATAATGTTTAAATATACTATTTTTATATATATTATATATATTATAATCAATAATTACTATACTTTTATTATCGAATGTTTTTCTTAATTTTGATACATTTGAATATTTATTAATATCAATATCACTTTGATCTTGTACATATCTTGAAAGCTTTGTATTAAGCATATTTACATTAATATTTTTTAATGAATTTAATGAGTTTACAAAGATATTTGTATTACCCTCTTTTCTCAATACTATATACTTTGATTCATAAATTGAATTAGTATATAAATACTTATCATTTTTAATATTAGTAAAATTATAATAGTTAAAAGCAAAGTCAACTTCATTTTTTGATAATGCTCTGGATAAGTCATTTATACTAGAATACTTCTTATACTTAACTGTAATATTTGCTAAATCTTCAAATTTACTAATAAACGTTTTATTATATCCTATAAACTCAGTATTTCTTGATGCTTCATATGGTTTATTATTTACATAACCATAAACATATTCTTTACTTAAGAAATCTGTTTTATCTTTATCAGAAATATTGTTTTTTAAATAGTAATCTTCAAATAATACACTATTATATTTTGACACCAATTCTTCATTCTTAAATTTTTGAAGTAGTTTTTTTAATATTGAATCCAGTTTTGAATAACCTGTATTTATTGTTAAAACATATAAATCTTTATACTCATTTATTTCGTAAATTACACTATAATTATTATCAGAAATAAAATTTTCATAATAGTCATTCCTTGACATTATTGCATAGTCAATCTTACTATCTTTAATATTTAAGGACATCTCTCCTGGATTTGAATATGTAGAATAATTAACACTACTAGTATTAATAAAATAACTTACTTTTGATAAATCACTTGAAAGTACCCCAACTTTTTTATTGGCAAATGCAGCAGCATTTGCCACTCTATTTCCAGATTTACCAACAACAACATAGCTATCTTCATAAAGAATATAATCTTTACTACCTATCTTTTCATCAATACCTTTATTATATAAATGAAAATATGTATTATTCATTTTGACATCTGTATATATTATTGGTTCGACTTGTAACTTCGTTTCATTTTGTACATAGTCTATATAATCAAAAAATAATCCACTTCCATCTTTACTAAAATATGTTAATCCATTTTGAATATCTATACTAAAAATCTTTGTCTTGTTCTTTTCAATCCAATTCTTTTCTGATAAGCTCAAGTTATATTCATTTGATTTATTTACTGATGCTACTATTAAAGTGATTATTATTCCAATAAGCACCAATATTAAAATAAAAATATATGTAGATTTCTTTTTCATATTATCTCCTATTCATTACTTTCCCATATTATTATATCTTCATACGCATTTTTATATCCTAAAACTGGGTATGTTTCTGTTTTTCCATTAACTTTAATTGAAAAATAACTTATATCATAATAACTCTTGTACTTCTTAGGTATACTATCTGTTATTGTTGTAAATACTTTTTGAATATCTGTAATTGAAATTGTATTATTAAACGTGATTATTATTCTAATAATTTTCCCATCATATAGTATTTGAGTATCTTCTACTCCAACTAATTCCTTTGCTTCTTTTATTAGTTTATTCTTGTCGCTATTACTCATTTGATACTTTTCTGATTCTACTGTTCTAATACCATATTTTGATACTCCATGTGATGAGTAAAAAAATACATAAACAAAAATAATTACTGATATTATTATTGCTAATAAAATAAATAATTTGTAGTTATTTTTAAATACTTTCTTCATTTTTAACCACGCCTTTATGATAGTAATTATACTATAATTAATACATATTTACAAATAATATATTAGTATTTATTTCAAAAAAATTTCTAGTTCTTTTTCAGTTAAAATATTAATACCAAGCTTAATTGCTTTATCGTATTTACTTCCAGGAGAATCTCCTAGTAATAAATAATTTGTTTTAGAAGTTACAGTATCAGTTACTATACCTCCCATATTTTCTATTTTTTCTTTTAATACATCTCTTGTATAACTATCAAATGTGCCTGTAATTACAAATTTCTTATTAAGTATCTTACTATTTATATTTAAATTTTCTTCAATATAGTTAATATTTATACCTTGTGATTTTAGTTTATCTATTTCTTTAATATTCTTGTCATTACTAAAATAATTTTTAATACTACTTGCAATAATATTGCCAACATTATTAATACTTGCAAGCTCATCTGTATTTGCATTAATTATATTATATATATTCTTATATATTCTAGATATAATTTTTGCTGTTACTTTACCAACATGTTCAATACCCAAACCACATAATAATTTTTCTAGAGAATTTCTTTTACTGTTTTCTATACTTTCCAACAAATTATTAATACTTTTTTCTCCAAAACCCTCTAATTCAATTAAATCATCTTTTCTTTCTTTTAAATTATATATATCTGAAAATGTTTTAATAAAATCATAATTATAAAAATCTTCAACGAGATTTTCTCCAAAACCATCAATATCCATTGCTTCTTTACTTACAAAATGAATTAGTTTTTTTATTTCTCTTGCAGGGCAATCTTTATTAATACAAAAATAATCAATATTTGTCTTTGATTTTACTAGAGTACTATTACAAATCGGGCAGTTATTAATCATGTTAGTTGCTCTTTCATTTCCTATTCGTCTTTCGAATTTTACTTCTTTTACTTCTGGTATTACATCTCCCGCTTTAATTAAAGTAACATAATCACCAACTCTAATATCTTTAGATTTTATATAATTATAATTATGTAATGTGGCTCTTGATATTGTAGAACCCATAACAATAACTGGATCTAAAATTGCATTAGGAACAATTTTACCAGTACGACCAATTGTATACTTAATATCTCTTAACTTAGTAATTACTTGTTCTGCTGGAAATTTATATGCTGTTGCCCACTTTGGATGTTTTGATGTAAAGCCTATCTTCTTCTGATTGGAAAAGGAATTTAATTTAATTACTATTCCATCAATACCATATGATATTTTGTCTCTTATTTTCCCAATATCATCTATATATTTTAATATCTCTTCTACATTATTTACTAACTTACTATGTTCACTTACTTTAAAATCTAAACTTTTTAGATATTCTAAAGCCTTTTGTTGTGTTTTAATACCATATTTCTCTGGTTCTACAACAAAATACAAAATACAATCAAGATTTCTTTTTGCAACAATACTTGAATCTAATTGTCTAATTGAACCTGCAGCAGCATTCCTTGTATTTTGAAACAAAAATAGTCCTTGTTTTTCTCTTTCTTTATTTAATTCTAGCAATGTCTTTTCAGACATATATATTTCTCCTCGCACTTCAATATCAATACTTTTATTTAATATAAGTGGAATAGACTTAATAGTTCTAACATTAGTAGTGATGTCTTCACCAATTACGCCATTTCCTCTTGTAGCTGCCTTTGTCAACTTGCCATCTTTATATACTAAGGATACACTTAATCCATCAATTTTTAATTCACACATATATTCTGGATTAATATTCTCTTTTTTTATTCTTTCATCAAATAATTTAATTTCTTCTTCATTAAATACATTACTTAGAGATAACATTGGGATTTTGTGTTTAACTTTTTCGAATTTTTCAGATACTTCTCCACCTACTCTAGAAGTTGGTGAGTTCTCTAATTTATATTCTGGGTATTTTTTTTCTAACATGTTTAACTCTTTAATTAAACTGTCATATTCTTGATCAGTAATTGAAGGCTTTTCTAAAGCATAATAATTATAATTAGCTTTATTAATTATTTCTACTAACTCTTCTACTCTTGATTTTATATCCTTATTCATAATTTCACCTAAGTAATATTATACCATAAATATGTACAATAAAAAGAAAAAAAGTAGACTTTTCTACTTCATAATATTGTATTTTTTTCTTACTAAATCTTCTATTTCTTTTGATATTTTTGGATTGGCTTTTAGAAAAGCTTTTGCACTTTCTTTACCTTGACCAATTTTTTCTCCATTAAATGCATACCATGTACCACTTTTTTCTAGTATATTTGATTCACTTGCTAAATCAATTAACTCCCCTTCTTTACTTACACCTTCTCCATACATAATTTCAACATTTGCAACCTTAAATGGTGGTGCAACTTTGTTTTTAACAACTTTTACAACTGTTTTATTACCAATTACATTTTCACTAGCTTTTATTTGATCAGATCTTCTAATATCTAATCTTACAGTTGAATAAAATTTTAATGCTCTCCCCCCTGGTGTTACTTCTGGATTACCAAATATTATTCCAACTTTTTCTCTTAACTGATTAATAAATATTGCTACAGTGTTTGTTTTACTAATTATTCCAGATAGTTTTCTAAGTGCTTGACTCATTAACCTTGCTTGTAGACCAACATGACTGTCTCCCATTTCCCCTTCAATTTCTGCCTGAGGCACTAACGCTGCTACAGAATCTATTACTATTACACTTATTGCACCAGACCTTACAAGAGCTTCACATATTTCTAATGCTTGTTCTCCAGTATCTGGTTGAGATAATAATAAATCATCTGTATTTACACCTAAGTTTTTAGCATATGTTGGATCAAGAGCATGTTCTGCATCAATAAATGCTGCTTTGCCTCCTTGTTTTTGTGCTTCTGCAATCGCATGTAATGCAAAAGTAGTTTTACCACTTGATTCCGGTCCAAATATTTCAATTATTCTACCTTTAGGATATCCACCTACTCCTAATGCTATATCAAGTGATATAGAACCACTAGGTATTACTCCAATTTCTGCTCTTTTTGTATCTCCTAATCGCATTACAGAGCCCTTGCCAAATTGTTTCTCAATATCTATTAATACTTGCTCTAATGTTTTGTCATTTTCTGCTGTTTTAACCATTATTTCCTCCTATGATTTAATGTATGATTTAATTATATATTAATAATAATAAAAAATCAAGCACTTTTTCGAACAAATGTTTGATTTTTTGTAAAGTAATTTTATCAAATATTTAATTTTTGCTTATGAATATTAGTATTATTGTTGTATACTTTCATCAATAATATCTTTTTCATCATCTTTTGCAAATAATAAATTCTTATTCATATCATAATATTGTAATGCTGAAAATACTGATAATACTGTTGCTGCTACTAGTAAGAATGTTGCAATATCTAAGCCCCATATTTCAAATGGTAAATTATAAAATAACGTTAACGTTATACCAAGCATTAAACATGCTGTTTTTATTTTACCACTACCTATTGCTGCAATAACTTCACCCTTACTACTTGCTGCCATCTTAATTGAATTAACAATAATATCTCTTAGTATTACTATTACAACAATTATTACTGGTATCATACCTTGACTAGCTAGTATTATTAATACTGAGTTTACTAATACTTTATCTGCAATAGCATCTATCATCTTGCCAAAATCAGTTATTAAATTATATTTTCTAGCAATATACCCATCAGCAAAATCAGTTAATGATGCAATAATAAATATAATGCCTGCTAATATATATTTTGTATTAATTAGAATGAAGTTATTAATTTGATATTTTGGGAATTCTATACCAACTGTATAGAATGGAAATATAAGTATACATATAATAACAGCTGCTAAAAACATTCTAATCATTGTTAATTTGTTTGGTAAATTCATTATCTCACATCCATTTCTAAATATGATAAATCATTATAATAACTACTGCTTTGTTTTATACTTGTATAAATAAGTATTATTGATAAAACTAATATAAATATTATTAAACCAATAATTATTGGTATTATTTTTGATTTTTTAATATCACCAATTGTATATGGAGAAGTAACTCTTTTTTCTCTATTTTTTTCTTTTTGTCTTTGCTTACTCACTCTTTCAATTTCATCAATTGGTATCTTTGATGTCTCTGTATAAAAATATTCATTAAATTCATCAACAATTTCATTTTCAACCAAGCCTAAATATTTTGCATATTCTTTCAATATATATTTTAAATAAAATACATCTTTAAATGAACTAATATCACCAGATTCAATTGCTTCAACTTGTACTTGTTTTAATTTTAAGTCTTCAGCAACTTCTTCAATACCTATGCCTAATTCTTCTCGTTTTTCTAATAACTTCTTGCCTAATTCATTCAAGAAATTCTGTCCTCCTTTATATTAAAAATAGTTTTAATAAGCCATGTTCTGTACTAGTTTCCTAGTTGTAAACATTTATCTATGCATAATGCATCCTCTACTTAGTTCAATTCCCTAATAGAAGTTCCTTTACCAAAATTTAAGTTTCTCACTCGTGGGGTTTACCTCGTTCCACTCTAAAAGTTTCCAATTAGATTCGTCTCTTTGGCACTTTATATTTACTTAATCCATATCTAAGACTTAGGATCTTTCAATGCCATCAGTATTACCTGCCAAAAGTTATTTATTCCTTTTGCACGAACACTACTATCATCTCAGATAGTGTGAGCATGGACTTTCCTCTACATATTAAATGCAGCGTTTACATAAAAACTACTCTTCTGTTTCACTTTTGTCGTATACATATTTTTCTAGCTGTGATAATCTTCTAATAATATCTATATTTGTTATTTCCTTTTCATTCTTTTTTACTATATCAATATTAGCTTTTAAATTTCTAAGTTCTCTTTTATATGCTATACATTCATCAATAAGATCTTTCTTTTCATTCTCAAGTTTATTAATTATTCTTGAAAATTCTACGTAGTCCTTGATTATTGTGTCTAAAAACTTATCCACTTCTTGTAGTCTATATCCTCTTGCATCAATTTTGAACTCTTTATCCAAAATATCTTGCGGAGTTAAACTTACATTATCCATCATAATATCACCTCTAGTGATTAATATTATCTCAATTATTGATATTTTTGTCAATTTACATTTGTTTTTATCTGTTTACAGTTTTTTATATTGTCTTTTTATAGTATAATTATTGTGGTGATAATATGAAAAGAGGATCATTAAACAATTATTTTAGTAAAGGGTATGCCAATAGAGGTATGAGTTTAGAAGGAGACATAAATATTTCAAATAAATATTATTTAGATAAAGATATAGCAATAATATATAAAAAGCCCACACCTATTAAAGCAACAAAAATAGTATATACAAAAACTAGTTCAGTGATAACAGAGGGTTTTTTTGAAATGCCCTCTACTACAGATTATAATGGTATATATAAAGGAAGATATATTGATTTTGATGCAAAGGAAACCAATTCTAAAACCTCTTTTTCTTTGAATAATGTACATAGTCATCAATTAAAACATATTGATAATGTATATAATCATGGAGGTATTTCATTTTTAATAATAAGATTTAATCTTTTAAATAAAACCTACTTATTACCAAGCAATAAAATTGAATTATTTATAAAAAATGAAAAAAGAAGATCAATTCCTATTAATTTTATTGAAAATAATGGTATAATGATTAATGGAAAATATAACCCGAGGTTAGATTATATAGAGGCAATAGATAAATACATATTGGAGGAAAGTAATTATGATGCGAAGAAAAAATAACAGAAGAACAAATTATAAAAAAGTTGCAAGAAAAATTGTACCAAAAAAAATTGTAAATAAATTATATGATGTAAATAAAAAATTAAAAAGTTTGAGTCCAAAGAAAAAGAAAAAAGTATATAAAATTATTCTTGATATACTTGTTTTTGGTATTATTGGTTTAATTGCTTTATCACTATTATTTTTTGTATATATAGTAATTTCTGCTCCAAAGTTTGATCCAAAAAATTTAAGATATGATGAAATGTCATTTATATATGACTCTGAAGGTAATGAAATAGCGAAATTAGGTAATAAAAAAAGAGATATTATATCTTATGATGATGTGTCTCAAGTATTAATTGATTCTATTATTGCTACTGAAGATTCAAGATTTTTTCAACATAATGGATTTGATTTGCCTAGATTTTTAAAAGCTTCTTTTAAACAAGCATTAAGACAAAGAGGTGCTGGTGGAGCATCAACAATAACAATGCAGGTTGCAAGAAATAATTATACCTCTAAGAATGCTAGTGGTATAAAAGGTATCATTAGAAAGTTTACTGATATATATTTATCAATATTTAAGATAGAAAAAAATTATACTAAAAAAGAAATATTTGAATTTTATATAAATGAACCTTTCCTTGGTAATAATGCTTATGGTATTGAACAAGCATCACAATCATATTTTGGTAAGTCTGCTAAAAATCTTAACTTACCAGAAGCAGCTTTGTTAGCAGGTTTATTTCAATCACCTACATATTATAATCCATACTTATATCCTGAAAATGCAAAATCAAGAATGAGTACTGTACTATATCTAATGCAAAAACATGGTTATATTACTGAAAAGGAAAGAAAAATTGCCAATAGTGTAGAAATTAAAGATATAATTAGATCTGCTAATCCAGAAGCATCTAGAAATGTATATCAAGGATATATAGACTTAGTAGTTCATGAACTTGAAAATACTTATGATATTAATCCATATACAACACCAGTAAAAGTATATACATCTATGATAAGAAAAAAACAAGACTTTTTAAACACTGTTATGGATGGTACTGCTTGGAAATGGGAAAATGATTTGGTACAAACTGGTATTTCTATGTCTAATGTAAAAACTGGAGAAATAGTAGCAATTGGGGCTGGTAGAAATAGGACTGGTGCTAGACAATATAATTATGCATATATGATTAATAGACAAATTGGTTCTACTGCTAAACCTTTATTTGACTATGGTCCAGGAATTGAAAATAATGGTTGGGGAAGTGTAACGTATTTCAATGATGCTCCTCATAAATATAGTAATGGTGCAAGTATTAAGAATGTTGATGGTGCATATAAAGGATGGTTACCTTTATATAAAGCTCTTGGAATGTCAAGAAATATTCCTGCATTAATTGCATTCCAAAAGTTAGATAACAAAAAGATTGTTGAGTTTGTAACATCTCTTGGTATTACACCAGAAATATCAGATGTTGGAACTATACATGAAGCACATAGTATTGGTGCATTTAATGGTGCATCACCTCTTAAAATGGCAGCAGCTTATTCTGCATTTGCTAATGGAGGATATTATATTAAACCCCATACAATAAATAAAATAGTTTATATTTCTAATGGCAAGGAAAATAATATTAGTTATTCTAAACAAAAAGTTATGAATGATTCAACAGCATTTATAATAAATTATGCATTAAAATGGGCTAGTGATTCGGGTTCTGTATCTGGTGGTAGAGTATCTGGAATATCAATTGCAACAAAAACTGGTACAACCAATTTTACTTATGCAACAAAGAAAAAATATCATTTACCAAGTAATGCATTAAATGATCTATGGGGAGTTGCTTACACACCAGAATATGCATTTTGCTACTGGTATGGTTATGATGAGGTAAATTCTGAACATTATAATACAACTTCAACTTGGAATACAAGAGCAAGATATTTAAATTTACTATCTAGAAACTTATTTGATAGAACTGGTAGTAATTTCAAAATGCCTTCTAGTATTGTATCTGCAACTGTAGAAAAAGAAACAGATCCATTAATGTTGCCATCTGAATATACACCAGAAGATATGAAAATTACTGGATATTTTAGAAAAGGTACAGTTCCAAAAGAAGTATCTGCTAGATTCTTACCATTACCATCAATTGTTAATTTAACTGGTACTAGAACTGGTAATAATATTTCACTATCATGGGATTTGCCTGAAATTGGTGAGAATTATCTTGCACTTGTAGAAAAGTATGGTGATATTGGTTATGATATATATGTAAAAGATAATTCTACAAATCTTACTACATATTTAGGTACTACAACAGGATCAACTTATACAACTACAAGCAGTGCAGAAGATGTATCATATTTTATATATACAGCATATAGTAAGTTAAAAGATACAAAAAGTACTGGTGTAGAAAAAAGATTCTTTGGTACAGTAGCAAATGTTTCTGTATCATTAAGTTTAGGAAATGAAACTATCGCCTTAAATTCTACTTTTGCTGATAATGCAATATTTAAGGTATATAATAATTTAATTGATGTTACTGCTTTTGCTACAGTAAATAAGACTGGTACTGTAAATACTACTGTACCTGGTATATATTCATTGACATATACTGGTACATATTTAGGAGTTACAAAAAGTTTAACAAGAAATATTAAAGTACAATAAAAGGAAGATTAATCTTCCTTTTTTTCATTTAACCAATCATAATCAAATATTTCTATTTTTTCATCTTTTGCTTTCTTCCTATTTTCTTCTACATCTTTAGGCTTTTTATATCCTTTTTTATTCCATTCAAATAATATTTTATCAATATATCTTAAGTTATTTACTCCATTAAAAACTGCTTCTTTTAAAGCCCCTAATATTAGTTCTTCACTAATACCAGATTCTTTCCAGCTATTAAGTATTTCATATTCAATTGGAGATAAAGTTCTACCAAATTCCTTTTCAAATATTACATATAAATTATTTTCTTCTTTACTATCTTTTTTTTCATCTAAAATTAATAAAAATATTTTGTCATAAAATATATCTATATTAATATATTCTTCTACAATACCAATTGAATTTTTCTTTACTTCCACTTTTATTAACTTCTTTTCTTTTAAAGAATTCAAAGCTTCTAAAACATCATTATCATTCATATATAAATGTTCTGCAATCTTTTTATAATCATATAAAATACTTTGTTCTTGATTAATTAAAAATACTAAAACAAGAAATAAATTCATATCTAAATCTAATGATTTAAGATATTTTATTAAATAGCTTGGTATTATGTAATTAGTACCTTTTAACTGCTCTAAAAATTTATTATTAAGCATAATAAACCTCCATATTTATTACATTATATCATTTATATATTTTTTTAACAAATACTCAGTTATATCTTTTTTATTGTTAATAAGTTCATTATTTAATATTTTCTTTTCTAAATCTAACATAATACCTTTTACTTTGCTTTTATCTTTTACTAAATTTAAAACTTCTAAAGATGATATATTAATATCTGCAATATTATGTATTTGTAATTCATCATTCATAATTACTACATTTTCTGAATTAATATTTAATATTTCTGCTGCAACTAGACATAAATATTCACCATGAGTATATACATCTTCTTTTGTAATATTTTCCTTGTTTATAAGGTATTTTAATGTGTTTAAAGCATGTTTTTCAGTCTTGGTGAATTGATATCCATCTGATGGTTCTAATTGTACCCAAATACCCATAATATCCTTAGTAACAACTATATTCTTATCTAGATTGATACTCAGTTCATTACTTAAATCATATTTTTTTAGTAACTCAATTCCTCTTTTTGCATTTTTAGATGAAAATATTTTAAATAATTCATCTTTTTTTCTAAAGAAAGATAAGTTAGCTACTAAAGTTTTATTATTAATTATTGCTTGATCTAAATCATCATTAATATTAAATTCTAATATTGTAGCAAATCTAATTGCTCTTAGTATTCTTAAAGCATCTTCTTGTATTATATGATTTGGATCTCCTACAGATCTTATTATTTTATTTTTAACATCATCCATAGCATTAAGCAAATCAATAACATTACCACTACTATCAATACATAATGTATTCATAGTAAAATCTCTTCTTTTTAAGTCCGTTAATAGATCAGTTGTATACTCTACATCACTTGGTACTCTATTATTAATATACTCTCTATCAATTCTAAAAGTAGTTATTTCATATCTTATTTTTTTATAAAACACAGTGGCTGAACCATATTTCTCAGATGGCAATAGTGCATCATTAAAAATTTCTTTTACTTCTCTTGGCATTGCATCTGTACATATATCTACATCATAACTCTTAATATTAAGAATATAGTCTCTAACAAAGCCACCAACTATATATGCCTTCTTACCGTGTTCTTCTATTTTCTTTAATACTTCTAAACTTTGTTCAAGCATTTTTATCACCTATATTATTATATCATTATACAAAATAAAAAAACCATTAATAATGGTTCTTTTTTTATTTGTTTACAGCTTCTTTTAGTTTGCTTCCAGCTTTGAATGAAACAGCTATTCTTGCAGGTACATTTACAGTAGCTCCTGTTTTAGGATTACGTGCAGTACTTGCAGCTCTCTTTGCAGTCTTGAATGTTCCAAAACCAACTAAAGCAACCTTTCCGCCTGATTTTAATGCTTTTGTAACACTTTCAGTAAATGCATCAAGTGAACGTGCAGCATCTGCCTTTGTTAAGCCTGCCTTTTTAGCAATTGCTTCAACTAGATCGTTTTTTGTCATAAAACTTCCTCCATTTTCTATTATAAGCAATATATCTTGCCTACACTTATAAAATATCATTTTTAAAGATAAAATGCAAGTATTTTCACTAAATTTCTTTATAAAATAACAATTATTTAGTATATTCCCGTATTTTCATCATTATTATCTACTTCTTGATTATTTATTATCTCTATTCCTTGATTACCATTTATTGGGTTTAGTACTTCCGTTCTTGATTCTTCTAATGGTGGAATACTACTTTCCTGTGGATTAATTACAAGGTTTTCACTTACATTAGGCATACCACTTTGAGAAAAATCATCTAAGTTAATACTAGTTGTAGGTATATCTGGTTTATATGATCTATATTCTTCTGGTTTATCTAAAGCAGGAGTTGGTGCTACAACTGGTTCCTGGTATGTATTATTTACTGGAGTTTCTACACTTCTTTGTGTTTGCATAGTGCCTCTCCAAGTTGCATATATATTACAATTATTACTTAATGGTTCTGGATTTGGTTTATCAAACTTAATTATTGTTGGTATTTTAAATGCTGTTCCAAATGCAATACATGTTCCTGGTTGTAAGTTCTTTTGCTTATCAATAATATCTTCACTAATATTTGGTACCATTTTTGACATAAAATCAACATCATTTGGATGATTCATTCTAAATATTAAGAAGTTTGAACATTGTGATATAACTGTTTCATTTAATTCTACTGGTCTTTGAGTAATTATTTCTAGTAATACTCCATATTTTCTACCTTCTTTAGCTATTCTATCAAATATGTTATATCCAAGAAGGAATCTATCATTATCATTTTGTACATATCTGTGTGCTTCTTCAAGTACTATATGAAAAGGCATTGATGCTCTTGAAGGTAATTTCTTTGCAAAATCAAATAGTAGTTTTGAGAATATTTTAACAATAATCTTTGAGAATCTATCATCAATGTCTTCTATATTAAAGTTTACTATTTGAGCTCTTTTACCTTCTTTTGTAACTAGTATACTTGATATAAACTGTGATGCAGTAACGTGCTTATCATATTCAAAGAACTTAGAATATGGACCAGTTACAATTGAATGTAATCTTACTTTTAATGATATAGCATCATTATATGTCTCTTCATTATCTAATAAACCTTCAGATATTAAAGTAAAGTTTAATGCTGTTTGTAAGTCCTCTAATGTAAAGAAATTACCATATTTTACTTCATATTTATCTAAACTTTCATCAATAAAACTTGTTATATAATTTGATATTAATACTCCTTCTGCAAAACTACCAGTTTTTTCTAATTCAAAACATTTTCTAAAGCTTCTTGTATATCCAACACCTGGTATTTGAGCATTTAAATTAAATTCTGGAGTTGGTACTGAAGATACAATTGAAAATATATTATTTCTTATCTTAGTTGGAGTTTCTGAACTATATAATACTGACAATAAAGCTGATGCAATCAAATGGTTCTTATACCTATTTGTTAATTCATCATTTTGTGAAAATATTGATACAATCTTTAACATCTTTTCTATTATTGCTATTTGAGAATGTTTGGCTGCATCAAGTAGTAGTACATAATCATCTACTGATAATAACCATAATGGTATTCTTAATGTCTCAAATCCTTCTTGATTATTTTCAAGAGTAGTATATACCTTAAAGTTAATATTTGGATTAACCTGATTAATATTTCTAAATGCATTATGGTATTCACCAGATGCATCAAAAATAAATATGTTGGATCTTTGAGCTAAATTATTACTACTTTGATATAAGTTTTGCATAATTCTAGATACACTAAATGATTTACCACTACCAGAATTACCAAATATTGCAAAATGTCCACTAAATAAATCATTAACATCAATGTTAATTTTTAATCCTTCATATAATGGAGAATTACCTAAGACAATAGTTTTTTCATTTTGTAATCCTACTAAAAGATTTAACTCTTCCATACTTATTTCTCTTATAGTTGAATTTAAGTTGGGTTTTCTAAGTACACCATTAGTAAATCTTCCATCTGAAAAAAGTTCTCCTAAGAATCTAATAGAAATATTATTAAAATCAATATCTTGTATTTCTCCGATTATCTTTTTCTGACCATCTTCAAATACTACAAGCATATTGATCAAATCATTTGCTATTTTTAAATTCTCATCTGGTTTTATCTTTGCAATATTACCATTTATATATGTTATTTTACCTATCATATATTCACCCACCACTTTATTCTATAAAATTATTATATCATATTATTAAAAAAATCAAACAAAAAGCAATAAAATATTATACTTTATTACTCGTTTCTATTTTTAAATTGTATTTGTATTGGCGTGCCTTCATAATCAAAACTTTCTCTTATTTTATTTTCTAAATATCTTTCATATGAGAAGTGAACTAATCCTTTATTATTTACATGAAACATAAACTTTGGAGGTTTAGTTCCACATTGTGATACAAATAGTATTTTAAGTCTTTTACCTTTATATGATGGTGGTGCATTTTGACTAACTGCATCTCCAATTACTTCATTTAATAAACTAGTTTTAACTTCTCTTGTTGCATTAGTAAATACTTTTATTATCTCTGGCATTAAAGTGTGCATTCTTTTCTTTGTTTTTGCAGATAGAAATACAATTGGTGAATAACTTAAATATTGGAATTCTGCTCTCATTAATTTAGTATAATCTTTTATATCTTCACTGGATAAATCCCACTTATTAACTACTAATATTATTGCTTTTCCTGATTCAAGTGCATAGTTTGTAATGTGTTTATCCTGTTCAATAACCCCTTCTTCTGCATTTGTTACAACAACACATACATCACTTCTATCAATTGCTTTTAATGCTCTAATAACACTATATTTTTCTACACTTTCATATACTTTTCCTTCTTTCCTTATACCAGCGGTATCAATTACTACATATTCTTTCTTATCATATATAAAAGGTGTATCAATTGAATCTCTAGTAGTACCTGCTATTTCACTTACTATAACTCTTTCTTCATTTAATATTGCATTTACTAAACTACTTTTACCTACATTTGGTCTTCCAATAACACAAAACTTAACAACATCATCACCATATTTAATATCTTCAACTTGTTTAAAGTCTTTGGTTATCTCATCAAGTAAATCATATATACCCTTATTGCTTTCAGCACTTATTTGTATATATTTATCAAAACCAAGTTCATAGAAATCATATATATTATCTTTTGATAATTTTGAATCCATTTTATTAATTGCTACGATTACTTTTTTATTACTTTTTCTTAGTATATCTCTTACTAAGAAATCATTTAATGTTAAGCCTTCTTTTCCATCCACAATAAAAACTACTAAGTCAGATTCATCAATTGCAAATTCTGCTTGCATTTTAATTTCACTATTAAAATCATCTTCACTCAATGAAATACCACCAGTATCAATAATATGCATTCTATGACCTTTATACTCAGCATCTCCATATATTCTATCTCTAGTAATACCAGGAGTATCTTCAATTATTGCCTGTTTCTTACCAATTAACTTATTAAATAATGTCGATTTACCTACATTTGGTTTACCTACTAATGCAATTGTTGGTATTTTCATGTTATCACCTCCTAAAACAATTAAATTTCACTTAATATTAATTCTTGAATCTCTTCTTTGCCCATCTTTTCTGTTGAAGAAAACGGTATATAACTATCTTTGTCAGATATTGATAAAGCCCCCATAATCACTTTCTTATGTTTATTAAAATTTAATTTAGTAACTTTATCAACTTTTGTCATTATTATTGTTACCTTCTTATCATAATACTTTAAGAAGTTATACATTAATATATCATCTTCACTAGGTTTATGTCTAAAATCAATAAGTAAGAATACTCTTTTTAACTCTTTTCTTGAACTTAAATATTCTTCTATCATTTTACCAAATTTCTTTATCTTTTCTTTATTTGTATTAGCATACCCATACCCTGGAACATCTACTAAATAAAACTCATTATTTATTTTATAAAAGTTTATTGTTTGTGTTTTACCAGGAGTACTAGAAATTCTAG
>ENA-UOWO01002772-UOWO01002772.1-activated-sludge-metagenome-genome-assembly--contig:-NODE-2772-length-21308-cov-5.548299_pt1 | contig 21308 bp, 9 predicted proteins | sample MGYA00238148_ERZ761564 | MGnify/ENA primary metagenome ERZ761564 (study PRJEB28885, sample SAMN05720194) | activated sludge metagenome | isolation source: Anaerobic digester | place: USA... | reverse complement strand
GGCTTTCTGATCGGCAAAAACGGCTCCATGCTGGAGACCCTGCAATTTTTCGTCAACCGCATCTATGAAGGGGAAAAAGGCCTGGAACGCATCTACCTGGATGCCGATGGCTACCGCGAACGCCGCGAAGCCCAGTTCCTCCGCCAGTTTTTGCCTATCATCAAGAAAGTCCGCGAACAGGGCAAGCCCCTCACCCTCGAGCCCATGAACGCCGGCGACAGGCGCATCATCCATCGCCACATCGAACGCGACCGCGGCTTGCGCACCCTCACCATCGGCGAAGGCGAAAAGAAGCGCATCGTGATCTTCTCCGCCAAGCAGAGCGAATCCGAAGTTCTCAGCCAGACCCGTAAACAGGCCCCCAAACGCCCGCCCCGCAAGGCCGAAGACCGTAAAAACTAATATGTCCCTTTCCCTGCACAAGGTTTCTGCGGGCGATTACTGGACCGACGGCGGCGCCATGCTCGGCGTCCTCCCCCGCGCCATTTGGGGCAAGACCGTCCACACCGACGAACGCCACCGCAAGAACCTCGCGCTCAACCTGCTGCTGATCCGTGCTGAAGGCCGCGTCATCCTCGTGGATACCGGCCTCGGCAACCGGCTCACCGACAAGCAGCGGGACATTTACAAACCTTCCAACTTCCTGCTGCCGGTGTCTTTGAGCGCCCTCGGGATCAAGGATGAAGATGTCACCGACGTCGTGCTCACCCATCTGCATTTTGACCACGCCGGCGGGATCGTGACCGGATTTGCCGACCGCGACCGGCTCACCTTCCCCAAAGCCCGCCACTGGATCCAGAAAATCGAATGGGACACCGCCAAAAACCCCGACGGACTCAACCGCGCTGCCTACGCCTTTGCCCAACAACTCTCGCTGCTGGAGGATTCCGAACGGCTGGAACTGATCGAAGGCGACCGCGAGATTGCGCCGGGCGTGACGCTCACCCTCACCGGCGGCCACACCAACGGCAGCCAAATCGTGGAGATCGAATCCCCCGACGGCTACTACGTCTATCCGGCGGACATCGTTCCCACCATGTTCCACACCGCCCTCGCCGTCACTTCTGCCTACGACGTCTGCCGCAAGGACACCGTCCGGGCCAAACAATACATCTACTCGCGCCTGAAGGAAAAAGAGGGCATCCTGCTGCTCAACCATGACCTCAACCGCTGGGAAGTCCATGTTTCGGAGCTGAAGATCAAGTGAACCGGTTCTGCAACAGAAACCTCAAGTTATTGACCGCTAATCCCACATAATCTCCCCCTGAGAATTCCCCCGATCGCTTCTATCTGGCCTCCCGTCGAGATCCTGCCGAATGGGCGGGAACTCGGGCGGTGGCGGGGAAGAGACGAACAAACAGGGGTTCTGGGCCTGGAGATAGAATATTGATCATAGGTGTAAACGATCACCGCCCTATTCAGAATGAATAAAATGTGTGGAACGATATTTGCTCCATATAAGATTTACTCAGGAAGTAAGGAGTATCCCATGAATAAATGTTTACCCGGCAAGTTTGCCATTATTCTGACTCTTTTGCTCTGCGCGGCGTTCGGCCTCGCGGGCCAGGACAGGATAGTCAGCCTGTCCGGAACAGGCAACCAGGCACTGCTTAACGACAATTCCGATCTTGGTTTCAATCTGCAATACCGCCTGGGCGAACTGAAGATCCGGGAAACGCAGACCAAAGCGGGCGTCTTCGACGAACTCTACGTCGAGGGCTGGTCTCGCACCAACGAAGTCGGGCAGCCCCAACTCCCGATGCTGCGTAAACTGATCGCCGTTCCCGTCGGCGCTGATGTGCGCTTTACAGTCAATTCCAGCACCGCGCGCGACCTCAGCGGCATGGACAGCCAGCTCAAACACCGCATCCTGCCGGCGCAGGAATCGGTCTCCAAATCCGCCGACCCTGCTACTATCACTTTCGCGCTGGACGAAAAAACCTACGCCACGCCCGGCTTTGCGGAGCAGGAACTCGTCCGGGTGAGCGAGATCGGCTTTATGCGCGGAGTGCGCATCTTTGCTCTGGATTATTTTCCGGTGCGTTACGACCCCGTCCAAAACTCGCTCCGGATCGTGCAGGAAGCCTCTGTCCGCATCGATTTCGAACATCCCGACCTGATCGCCACGGCCGAACTTTTGGCCAAAACCGGCTCCTGGGAATTTGACCGCATGTATGCCCAATCCCTCTTCAATTGGGAGCAGAACGACCGCACCAGCCTCGTGCGCTACCCCACCAAGATCCTCATCCTCTGCCCGCCCAACTACGTCAGCACCCTGCAGACTTACGTGGATTGGAAAAAGCAGCAGGGCTACAACGTCGTGGTCACCACCGTCGGGACAGGCGGGACCGTCACCAATTCCGTTTCCGCCATCAAGACCTACATGGCTGGCGTCTGGAGCGCCGCCACGGCCCAGGATCCCGCTCCCACCTACCTCCTGATCGTGGGCGACACCTCCACTTCCGGGGACAACATCATCGCCAGTCCGGCCACGGTCACCAGCCCCAGCAACGACCACGTGACCGACAACTATTACGTCCGGCTGCAAGGCACAGATTACGTCCCGGAAATGTATTACGGGCGCTTTTCCGTCTCCAGCGCCACCGAACTGACCAACGTCATCACTAAGACCATGACATTTGAAAAGACCCTGATGCCGAGCCTGAGTTATCTGGGCAACGCGGTGATGATCGCCGGCGCGGACGCCACTTACGCCCCCACCTACGGCAACGGCCAGATCAACTATGGCACAACGCATTATTTCAACGCCACCAACGGCATCACTTCCGACACCTATCTCTACCCCGCTTCCGCCAGCAGCGACGCGCAGGTCATCGCCAACGCCAACGCCGGCCGGGGCTATATAAATTACACCGCGCACGGCAGCGAGACCGGCTGGTACGATCCCGCCTTCAGCGTCTCGGACGTCAACGCCATGACCAACACCAACAAATACGGCGTGATGGTCGGCAATTGCTGTCTGACCAACGCCTTTGACTATTCCAGCCCCTGTTTCGGCGAAGCGGTCATCCGCAAAGCCAACGCCGGAGGCGTGGCCTACATCGGCGGCACCAACAGCACCTATTGGAACGAAGACTACTGGTGGGGGATCGGCTACAAGACTCCCATCCAGGCCGCCGCGCATCCCTACAGCGCCACCACGCTCGGCGCCTACGACGCGATGTTCCACACCCACGGCGAAGCCTTCACCGATTGGGCGACCACGGTCGGCGAGACCAATTTCATGGGCAACCTCGCCGTGGTGCAGTCCGCAAGCACTTACCAGAATTACTATTGGGAGATCTACTCCATCATGGGCGATCCTTCGTTGATGACCTATCTGGGAGTTCCGGACGCCAACGCCGCCACCTATCCCGCGGAGATCCTGATCGGCGCGACCTCGATCACCGTGACCGCCGAGCCCTATTCGCGCGTGGCGCTCACCATGGGCGGAGTGAATTACGGAACGGCACTGGTGCCGGCCAATGGTTCACTGACCTTGGCCATCACGCCCTTCACGACTGTTGGCACGGCCAAACTCGTGATCACCGCGCAGAATAAGATCACCCTCATCTCAGATGTGGCGGTCATTCCCAACAGCGGTCCCTACATGAGCGTGACCGCCGTCAGTTACGCCGACGGCAACAACAACGCGCCGGATTACAACGAGAGCGGCAATTTCAACGTGACCTTCAAGAACGTGGGCTCGGTCGCCGCCACCAATGTGGTTTGCACGCTTAGTTGCAGCACTCCAGGCGTCACCATCACGGACGGCACGGAAACCGTCGCCTCCCTGGCCGCCGGCGCCACCACGACAGTCAACGGCGCTTACGGAATTTCCATTGCCAACAACGTCGCTAACGGCACAGTAGCCAACTTTACCATCACCATGGTGGGCGCTTCCACCTGGACCAATAATTTCAGCCAGACGCTGAACGCCCCGGCGCTCGCCTTCGGGACCATGGCGATCTCCGATCCCGCGCCCGGAAACGGCAACGGCAGGCTCGATCCCGGCGAAACCGTGACCGTCACCATGCCTTTGAACAACGCCGGCGGAGCAGCGTCCCCGGCAGGTTCGGGAACCCTGACCTGCGCCACGAGCGGCATCACGGTCAACTCCGGAAACGCGTCCTTCTCCGCCATCGCCCCCTTTGGAACGGCAAATCTCACTTTCTCCGTCACGGCCGCTTCCAGCGTGACCGTCGGTACCGTGGCCAACCTGGTTTTCAACGCCGTCGCCGGAGCCTACACCGCGAACAAGACGGAAAACCTGAGCGTCGGGCTGATCGTGGAAGACTTTTCCACCGGAAATTTCAATTCCTACCCCTGGATTCAGGGCAGTTATCCCTGGACGATCGACAACGGAACCTATCACAGCGCGGGCTACGCGGCTAAAAGCGGAACCATCACCCACAGCCAGTCCAGCACCCTGGAAACCACGCGGGTGCTGACTTCCTCCGGCACGCTGACCTTCTACTACAAGGTCTCCAGCGAAGCCACTTACGATTTTCTGAAATTCTATATCGACGGCGCCCAGCAAAATCAATGGTCGGGAACGGTTGATTGGACCCAGGCTTCTTACACGCTGGCCGCCGGCCCGCGCGTCCTGAAGTGGGAATATGTGAAGGATGGCAGCGTTTCCAACGGCTCCGACTGCGCCTGGGTGGACGACATCGTCTTCCCCGCCTCCACAAACCTTTACTCCTTCTATCCGCCACAAAACCTGACCGCCTTTGGCGGCAACGGATTCGTGAACCTCAACTGGCAGGCTCCCGCGTTCGGAACGCCCACCGGCTACAAGATCTTCAAGAACGGCGCGCTGCTGAACACTGTCACCGGCCTGACATACACCGACACGGCCGTCGTCAACGGCAGCACTTACAGCTATTACCTCACCGCGGTTTACACGGGAGGCGAATCGGGGGCGACCGCCACGGTCAACGCGACCCCGTCGCTGACAAGTTTCGTGGTCATCGGCACCGGCACCTCCAACACGGGAACCAACGACGCCTGCCCGATCAACGTCTGGTACCAGAGTTTACACGGCCAATCCGTCTATCTGGCCTCAGAACTGAACGCCGCCGGAGTCACGGGACCGATCAACATCACCCAGATCGGCTTCAACGTCACCGGCTTGCCGTCGCTGGCCATGCCGAACTTCGTGGTGCGGATGGGACACACGGCATCAACCAACGTGTCCAGCTGGATCTCTTCCGGCCTGACCACGGTTTACAGCGCAACTTCCTACCAGCCAACGACCACCGGCTACAACATGCTGACGCTCTCCACGCCTTTCACCTGGAACGGGACAAGCAACATCGTGATCGACACCGCCTTTGGCCTGATCGGTTCCTATAACTCATCCGGGACCACGCAATACAGCAGCGTCACCAACGGCTACCGCTACCTCCGCAGCGATTCGACCGATGAGACCAGCGTATTTAACGGCGGCTCGACTTCCACCTACCGGCCCAACGTGAGGCTGGGAGTGGCCGCGCAGGCCAGCCCGGAGATCGTGGTCAATCCGCTTTCGATCCCCTTCGGCTCCGTCGCGGTCGGCTCCACCGTCACGCAGCAGTTCACCATCCAAAACATCGGCAGCGCCGTCCTGAACGGCACGATCAGCACTCCCACCGGCTATTCCGTGGCCCTGGCGGCCCGCGGTAACGAAATCGAAAAAGCCATACTCAAGACCGCCGCGTTTGAACGCAACACCCTGAGTTACAGCGTGAACGCCGGCTCTTCCAAGACCTTTACCCTCACCTTCGCGCCCACCGCGGCAACCGCCTACAACGGCAACGCCGTGGTCACCAGCAACGACAGCGACGAAGGGACCGTCAACATCGCGCTCACCGGCAGCGGCTACATCCCCAACCACGCTCCCACAATCGATCTGCCGAACTGCATTTCCCTGGAAAAGAACGCCACCCTCGTGCTGGATTTCACGCCCTTCCTCAACGACCAGGACAACGACCCGCTGACCCTGGCGGTGACTGGAAACTCCCAAGTCCTGGTGGATATCAGCGGCTTGACGGTGACCTTGAGCACCGTGCAGAACTGGACCGGCCTGGAATACCTGACCTTCACCGTGAGCGACGGTATCGCCACGGCCTCCGATGTCGCGTGCGTGAACGTTTATACCGCCGTGGCGCCGGATTGGACACCGGTCAGCTATCCCAACAACTCCGCCACCGTCTATGGCGTGGCGACCATCGACTGGACTGCCTGCGCGCTCAACGACATGGTCGGCGCCTTCGTCGGCGAGGAATGCCGCGGAATGTGCGACGTCACGGTGAGTGGCGGGCAGGCCTATGCGACCCTGTTGGTGAACCTGGCCAGCGAAGGCGAGACGGTCAGTTTCCGCATTTGGGACTACACCACCCAGACCACGTATCCGGTACTGGAAAACTACTCTCTGAACTTCGGCCAGGTGCTGGGAGATTCCACGCCCATCCCCATCAACGGCGTGAGTGAGATCATCCTGGCGACGCCAGAACCCGCATGCGCATGGCAGGCGGAACGGCTGCTGCTGAATTGGCCGGCAGTGCCCTTCGCCACCAGCTACAACATCTACCGCGCCACGGAGCCCTACGGCGAATATATCTTCCTGGCTAATGTAAGCGGATTGCAGTATCTGGATGAATCAAACCTGCCTGCCGCTTTCTACCGCGTCCGAGCAGAGCGCGAACTCTGGACCAAACGGAGCGACCAATGAAGGGCGTCCTGCTCGCCGCCATCGCAGTTCTATTCCTTCTGCCTCTGGCGGCCAGGGACTGGACCCAATACTATTTCCGCTTCGAGATCAGTGACAAGGCTGAACTGCAGTCCCTGACGAACGTGGTCTCCATCGACGCGGTGCGGGGCAATTGGGTTTACGCCTACGCCAATGACGACGAATGGGACGAATTCGGCAAACTGGGCTACCGGGCGGAACTGCTTCCCGATCCCGCCAGCCTCTATCCGGCCGTGATGAGCGCCAATCAAAGCCAATTGCGACTGTGGGACTCCTACCCCACTTACGACGCCTACGTGGCGATGATGAACGGCTTTGCCGCCGCCCATCCCAATCTCTGCCAGATAATCAGCGCCGGCTACACCGTCAACGGACGCCAGATCCTCTTCGCCAAGATCTCGGACAACGTGTCCGCCAGCGAGCAAGAGCCGGAGGTTATGTACACCGGCACCATCCACGGCGACGAACTAACCGGCTTCGTTTTAATGCTACGCCTGATCGACACGCTGCTCAGCAATTACGGAACGGACACCCGCATCACGAACCTGGTGGACAACCTGGAGATCTGGATCAGCCCGAACACCAATCCCGACGGGACTTACTACGGCGGCAACTCCACGGTCTCCGGCGCCCGCCGCTACAATGCCAACGGATACGACCTCAACCGCAATTTCCCCGATCCCAACGGCAGCCAGTACAGCGGACAACCGCTCCAGACCGAGACCTCGGTAGTGATGAACTTCGCCAATGCGCGCCACATAGCGTTTGGCGCCAATTTCCACGGCGGTTCGGAAGTGGTCAATTATCCCTGGGATTACACTTACACCAACCATCCGGACGACAGTTGGTATTACAGCAGCAGCCTCGTTTACGCCGCCAGCGCCCAGGCCCACGGACCCAGCGGATACTTTACCGACGTGAGCGACAACGGCGTGACCAACGGCGCGGACTGGTATGTGATCACCGGCGGCAGGCAGGATTGGATGAACTACACCGCGCACGGTCGCGAGGTTACCATCGAGATCTCGCTCACCAAAGCACCCGCGGCTGCCACCCTGCCCAATTACTGGAATTACAATTACGACGCCTTCCTCTCCTATCTGGAACAGGCGCTGCTGGGCATACGCGGAACGGTCGCCGACGCCTGGGGAAATCCGCTCGGCGCCGCGATCACCGTCACCGGTTATGATAACTCCTACAGCGTGGTGGAGACCGATCCCGCCCACGGGGATTTCTACCGCTACCTCAGCCCGGGGACCTACACGCTGTCCGTAGCGACCGCGGGATACGAACCGCAGACCGTGCAGGTGACCGTCACCGCTGGACAATACACCCCCGTCAGCATCGTATTTGGCCAGGTGCCGAACGCCCAGACGATCGCCCTGTACGCCGGGTGGAACCTGATCAGCCTGAACGTCGTGCCCGCCTCCTATTCCGTGGAAGATGTCTTTGCCGGGACCAGCGGCTTGCTGCAAGTGAAAAACGCCAGCCGCAGCTTCGCTCCGGGGATGCCGGAGCAGTTTAACACCCTGACATCAATGTCCGTAGGCGAGGGCTACTGGGTCAATCTGGCTTCAACCGCCACCTTGAATGTGACCGGGGAACAGGTCGACGCCTCCACGCATCCCATATCCCTCAAAGCCGGCTGGAACCTCGTTTCCTACCTTCCCGAGGGCGCCCTGTCCGTCACTACAGCTCTGGCCGGCATCTCAGCCTGGCTTGAGGAAGTGCGCTACCTGTCCGACAGCTACACACCCGCCAAAGCCAGATCCACGCTCACCCAGATGGAGCCCGGCAAAGGGTATTGGATCAAGGTTTCACAGGCCTGCACCCTGACCTATCCAGATTGAAAGATTGTCCCTTCCGCCGGGATCGGGGAAGGATGAGGATTTAAGCATGCGCTGCCGGGATCTCAGGTTCCGGCAGCGTTGTTTTGGGCTCTGGGAGCGGGTAGGCTTATCATCGTTTGAGCGGAAACGCCGGATCTGCCTCCCTACAATGCCCTCCGAGCCGGATATTGAATGTGGATGAAGCTTTGGCTTACTTAACCAGAAGCGCCTTGCGCAGGTGGTCGGTGCCGCCGGCGGACATGTTCACGAAATATATCCCCGCGGCGCAGGTTTGGCCGGAATCGTCCCTGCCATCCCATTCAGCCTGATGTTCGCCCGCCTCCCTGGTGCCCAGGTCAAGGCTGCGGACCAATTGGCCGCGTTGGTTGAAGACGCGGAAACTCACCGCGGATCGTTCCCCCAAGCTGAAGGGCAGCGCGAGCGCGGAACTGAAAGGATTGGGGTAGAGGGCTTTCAGTTCAGTCCCCAAAGGGAGCGTCGGAGCGCCGTCCGCGGAGCCTTGTTTGGCCTGGGTTACGGACACCGCGAAGGGATCCAGGCGGCCGCAGAGGTTTTCGTAATGGCTGCGTCCGTTCACGTCCGTGGCGCGGAGCGTGTAGTAGAGCGTGTAACCGTAGGCGGGAACGGGGATCTGGGCACTCCAGACATCGTCGTAAGACCACTCGAGCGGGACGGTCACCCAGTTGGAGTAACTTCCCGTCGCATTGTTTTTGTAGCGGTAGGAAACGTAGGTGCTGTCGGTATCCACGGAGTAGGCAGAACTGATCTCCGCCGCGATGTCCAGGAGGCTGTTCGCTTCCGCGCTGGCTACGGGGTTGTGCCAGACGTGGACCATATTGGCGTCGAAGACCGTGTTGGCGCGGCAATGGATGGCGTCGTCGGAGAGGAAGGAGGAATTGTAATAACTCACGACGCTGTAGCCGGGCATGGCGGCCTGGTAGGTCTGGACAGCCGCGAGGTCGTAGGAGGTCGGCGAGGATGAGGATTGCGGAACGTAGATCTTTTTATTGAGGATGAAGGAATTGGTGTAGGGCTGGTTGTTGGGGGCGTAAACCCGGTAGATGCGGTAGGGCGTGCCATAGCTGGAGGTTTTGGTCTGCCAGGCGGCGACGGCGGCCTCGAGCGCGGAGTAGTTGGAATGCGAACTCGGGACCTGGGCGATGAGGACTTTGTCCACGTCCAGCAGCTTGCCCCAGCAGTCGATGTGGTCGATGGAGCCGCTAAGCAGGGGATCGCTGTAAATCTGGTATTCCCCGACGCCGAGGTAGTCCTCAAACATGTTGTTGATGTAGGACTGGTTGAGCAGGGCGTTTTCGCGCAGGACGAGGTCGGTGGACATGGCCTTGCCGTTGCCGTCGGTCATGATGTTGCCACCGGTGGCGGTGAAGTTCATAGTGTAATAATCGATCCCGAGGTAATTGGCGATCGTGATGGGGATCTTGTCGTCATTGTAGCGGGGGCGGTTGTAGCTGAAATCGACGATCTTCATCTGGCGGTTGCCGTCGAAGATGGTCCAGGGGCCGTAATCTCTCGTCCAGTAAGTGTCCGTGGCAGCGTTGACATAGCGGACATTGGCCATGTTCATCCCGGAAATGGCGTTGAGCGCGGAGTTGCAGGCGCTTTGGCTGGAGGAGGAAACGACCACGTAGAGCAGGCCCTGGTTGGAAAGGTCGGCGATCAGGGCATTGGGTTGGCCAAAAGGATAGCGGATGATGGCTCCCAGGGCGGGCTCCCACTCGGCCACGAAACGCGGCTCGGGAACGGGCACGGAGGGCTTGAACACGCTGACATCGTCCACGAAGATGTTGTTCCCCGCTGCACTCACTCCCTCAAAAACCAGGTAGCGGGCATTGCCTCCAGAGCCGGCGGGAAGGTCGAGCGTGTATTTGTACCAGCCGGCGTCGCGTACGTAAGGTGAAGATGAGGTCGGGCGGGTGATCGTACCCAGGAGCGTGGCGCCCGAGAGATTGGCGGCAGTGTTGTAATGCACGCACAGTTTATCGGCCCCGCTGGCGGTGTCGCGATAGATGCGGAAACTGACCGAGTAGCCGTCTTCAGGCACATTCAATGGTGGAGTGACCAGCACGCCGCAGGTGCCGGATGCGTAGGAATCGCTGTTATAGCGGGCCATTCCGGCTCCGGTAAAGGGGCTGCAGGTGGGATTGCTGCCGGAGGTGGCGCGGTTCCAGGTGCCGGTCCCGCTCCCCGCGGTGCGGAAGTTCAGCCAGCCGGTGGGCGGGAAGGTCGTGCCGTCAAAGCTTTCGGAATAGGGAAAGACCGTGACCGGGCCGGGAGGCGGAGCGGCGAAGCCAAGTTGCAGCTGGTCGATCGCAGAGGACAGTGTTCCCTCCGGGGGCGAAGCGGGGGAGGGATTGCTGCTGCCGTCATAGAAGAGGCCGGTATTTGCACTGCTGGTAAAGACCCTCCAGTAGATCTCGGAACTGGCGCGGCCGGAAGTGTTTTCGTCCACCGCGACGACGAGGTTGCCGGAATTGTTGTAGGTGAAAGGCGTGGCCAGCGTGATCTCCCGCCAGCCCGTGCCGGATAGGCTGACGGTTCCGCTGAAGACCTGGGTCAGGCCGGAAAGCGGCACCCAATCGGATGTGGAAGCGAAACCGCCTTTGGCGGTCAGGCCCAGATAGACCGTCCAGCTGCCGCTGTAGGAAGGCGTGGTGCTGGAAGCTTTGTAGAACCTGAGTTTTTCGATGGATCCTGAGTAGTTGATCTGCGCCTGGGTGTAGATCTGCTGCGTGTAGCTGTAGTAACCCCGGCAACGCAGGGGAATGTACTGGTTGGTGGAGGTCCCGCTGCCGATGGTGACGGTCGTTTGCGCCGGTAGGCTGGCGGCAAAAAGGATCATCAGCAGCAAGAGTAGTACTGTGGTCGATTTTCCGTTCATGGTTCTGGCTCCTTGGGAAATAAATCGTTGTTTGCAGTTGTTTCACCCCGGGGCGGGTTCTCAATTCTGTTTGCGCCGCTGTTCGCGGCAGTGATCTGTCCCGCTGGAAAGGGCGGATTAAATGTGAAATCTCCAGTTTTGATGACTAATTGTAGTTCCAACCAGCCGCTCGAAGCGGCTCCGGATCGGGTCGGAGTTGATCCTGACTCTCGGTTATAGATAACTCTGAAGGCGGAATTATTGTCAAGCTGTATTATTGAAATTCACACAGATTTCGCGGAAGAATATTCAATGAATTGATCCAAATGCTGTTAACAAATGCAGCGGGAATATCGTTTAAACACTAAAAGGCAAACATCTTCCTCCGGCCGAGGCGTCCTGCCGTGAGAGATATCCTCTGCTCAAAAAAGGATTTGACAATATGGGGCATTTTTAAGTGATGCAATTCAATGGATTAAAACACTTGAAAATGGCACAGGAGTAAGCGTATGAAGTTGTACCTGAAGCTCATAATCCTGGCCCTGCTGACGGGTTTGCTCATCTTTGGATGCAGCAGAGCGGGCAGCGGCGACCAGAACAAGCTGAAAGATACAGTCGTTCAAAACCTCCGGGTGGAAGACATCCTGAACGACGGCGGGGACGGCCTGATGATCAGTTGGAAGCCGCTTCCGCGTGATCAGCGGGTTCAGGAATACCGCATCTACCGCGGCGTCAATCCGGACACCCTGTTTTTCCTCGCCTCGGTGCAGGTCAACGTCAAAACCGGCGTGGCCTCGGACGTCATGTACTATTACGACAGCGGTTACAACACTCTGATCGACCTGACTTCCCCCGGGAAACTGAAAAACGAGAAAGGCAACCAGGGCAGCATCCTTTACCGGGGCGTCCCGCGCGACACGAAACTGGCAGCCAGGCTGAGCGAATGTTTCAACCTGTATTCCCAGATGACCGACCGCGATTACTATTATCACTCTGTCAAGGCGCGTTCCGCCAGCGAAAAGGACTCCACGGTCTATGCCGGGATGAAATTCAACCAGCAGACGATCCTGGCTTCGCTGAAGAGTTCCGCCCCCGGACAAACTCCCGTAAAATATTACTACACAGTGGTGCCCGTCAACGAGCGAAACCAGTATCTGGGCATCGCCAAACCCACCAGCGGCTCTCCGGTGGACGACGCCCCTGATAAGGCCCTCGGGCTTTACTGCACAGCCCTGAACGACAAAAAAGCCCTGCAGTTCGAATGGGAATACCCGCTGAACAAAGACGACATCGGAATGTATGCCATCTACGCTGTGACAGCCGTTTCGGACAGCGTGTGGAACCGCATGGATCCAGGTGGACAACTGGGAATTCTCGCTCAGCGCGGGATTCCGATCGCCCAGGGACCCGTGGGCGGAGGATCACTGGCCAATTACTGCGCCGTGGGTGAGGGCGAAAAGCGGCCCCTGCCTCCCGGATTTAGTTGGGATGCCGCGCTTGGCGCCCGCTACGTGATCCAGTTCCAGGATTTTGGCGGACAGGCCTCGCCTCCCAGCACCTTGGCCAAGGCCGTTTTGGCCGAGAGCAAAGACCTGCCCCAGGCAGCGAAGTTTTGGGTGGAAGACAAGCCCATGGACAAGGGCGACCGCCTTTCCATCACCTGGCAGGAACCGATCGTCTCCCTGACCAAAACCACGACCTACAACGAAAAGGGCACTAAACTCAAGATCAACTACCAGATCAACAAGACCGACGCCCAGCGGCTCAGCAACATCTATTTCGAGTTCTTCGAGCCGGGCGCAAACAAGTCTTTCGCCAAGATAAACGAATTCCACCAGGACAACATCATCTTTGTCAACATTCCGGAAAAATACTCGCTGCACAACAAGGCCACGCTACCCACCGACAGCCTGATGGTGAAGATCACGATCGCCGCCAAACCCTATACGCTGAATCCGAAAAGCGGTCGGCTGTCCTACGGCAAAAGCGCGCTGGTCAAGGATTACCAGATTGTCCAGTATTTGAAGCCGGATCCTGCGATGATGGCCTACATGCCGACCAAATCCCTCTTCCGCAACGGCGTGGACGTTTCCTCGGTCCAGAACGTGGTCTACCGTAAAGGTTACCGGGGCTCTTCCTACTCCATCGTGAAGCGCAACACTGCCTACGAAAACAACCTGGACGTGACCATCCCTTATGTTGCCACTGTGGGCAAGGGCGTGGCCGGATTCAACTTCGTCAAAGGCGATTCGCTTTATACATACATGAACGGCGAGAGATTCTCGCGCAAACTCAAGCCCGGTGAAAAGGTCAAGGACCTCACCCTGGTCGATTCCGAGATCGACCTCACCTACGATACCGAAAACGAGACCACGCTCTCCACCAGCATCTATCTGGATGAGGCGAAAAAGACCATGGCCAACCTGAATAAGGAACTGGCCACCGGTAAAAAGGATCTGGCGGACATGCAGGCAACGCTGGGCAAGGCCGATCCGCTGACCGCCATGGCCCTGGGCCAGCAGATGGCCGGCCTGCAACGTAACATCGAAAACCTGGAAAAAAAGATCAAGGCCTATGGCGCCAACAAGGACTTTAAAGCCGCCCTGGCCCGGGGCAGCGACCGGTCCATGATGCGCTATGTGGCTTCCGTCCGCGAGCCCGAACTGCGCAAGTTCAATTACGCGATGTTGAAGACCAACGGCAAAGGGCTCTTCAGCAAATCCGCTCCGGACACCACCAAGGCCGGGGATCCGAACTATTACAGCCCGGTCTCCAACTGGTTTGACTGGAATAAACTGCTGACCCTCTTCGCGGTGATCATCTTCGCCGCGCTGGTGGTGGTGTTCGTGAACCTGGCCAAGCGCGGGAAAAACCTCTATCTGCGCCCCATCGCCGGTTTGCAGGAGATCGACATCGCAGTCGGACGCGCCACCGAAATGGGTCGCCCGATGCTCTACTGCATGGGCAACGGAGGACTTTCCGATGTGGCGACGCTGGCCTCCATGGGCATCCTGAGCACGGTGGCCAAAAGAGCCGCCGAGTACGACACCAAACTGGTCGTGCCCTGTTACGACTACCTGGTCATGCCCATCGCGCAGGAGATCGTCCGCGAAGCGCATTACGCGGTCGGACGCCCGGACAGCTTCGACAAGAACAACGTGTTCTACCTCACCTCCGTACAGTTCGCCTACGTCGCTGGTGTAAACGGTATCATGATCCGCGAAAAGATGGCCACCAACTTCTTCATGGGCTATTTCGCCGCCGAGGCGCTGCTCATGACGGAGACCGGGAACGCCGTCGGCGCCGTTCAGATAGCCGGCAGTGACGCCATCACCCAGATCCCGTTCTTCATCACCACCTGCGACTACACTCTGATCGGCGAGGAGCTTTACGCCGCCTCGGCCTACCTGAATCGCGAACCGATGCTTTTAGGGACCCTGAAAGCGCAGGATTACTTCAAGTTCCTGATCTTGGTCTTCGTGATCGCCGGAGCGATCCTGGGCAGCTTCCAGATCACCGGTTTAATGCAACTTTTCCCCTTAAAATAAAAGAGGTCTTATATGAAGAAGACAATACCACTGTTGATAGTGATCGTGGGAGGCCTGATCTGGCTAGCCTGGGTCTTCATTCCCCATCGCTTACTGCAAGACGTGTTCTACTACGATTTCTACCTGCCCTGGGCCCGGGCCATGGCGCCGTTTGGCATGCTCCTCGGCGTGATGAGCCTTTCCATGATGCACTACAGCAAGATCAAGCGCAAAGCCCCCAAATGGCAATACAGCTTCTTCTTCTTCGCCGGTTTTATAGCCACTTCGCTGGCCGGATTCATCGGCGGATCGCAGAAAGGCGGGCTCTATATGTGGATCTTCGAAAACATGCAGATGCCTATGAGCGCCACGATGTTTTCGCTTTTGGCCTTCTATATGGCCTCCGCCGCCTACAAAGCCTTCCGCGCCCGCTCACCCGAAGCCACCGTGCTCCTGATAGCCGCGATCGTGGTGATGCTCGCGCAGGTGCCGCTGGGCGTAAAGATAAGCAAATACCTGCCCAACATTTCGCAATGGATCCTGGACGTGCCGAACCTTGCCTCCAAGCGCGGGATCATGCTTGGCGTGGGACTCGGCAGCGTCGCCACCACCCTGAAGATCATGCTTGGCATTGAACGCTCCTACCTGGGAGGTGATTGATCATGGCGGAAAAGGTCACTTTCTTCGAACGCATCCAGGCGCTTGACCGCCGCTGGATCTACATCGTTGTCGCCCTGGCCATCATCATCCCTCTGCTGATCCCCTATAATTCTGACAACGTAACCTCTCCCCCCACGGAGAACGTGTATCAGATGATAGATTCCTTCGCCGGTCGCGAGGACCGCGCCATCCTGATGAGTTTCTACCACGACGCCTCGACGATGCCCGAGCTCTATCCGATGCAGATCGCGATTTTGCGCCACTGCTTCGAGCGCAACGTCAAGGTCTTCCTGCTCTCCTTCATGCCCACCGGAGCCCCTATCATCGACATGGCCATCAACACCGTCAAGGAAGAATATCCGGAGATCAAATCCGGAACGGACTACTGCAACTTCGGCTACATCCCTGTCACCCTGGCCATGCCGACTGTGATCGGTATGGGCGACAACATCGCCACAGCCGTCCCCACTGACGCCGAAGGCCGCAAGACGGAAAACCTTCCCATCATGAAAGGCATCAACAACTACAGCGAAATGAACCTCGTGATCGAGTTTTCCGGCTCCGTCGCCGGCGGTTACTGGCTCACCTACGCGCGTCCGAAATTCGGGACCAACATCGCCGTCGGAGTCACCGCCGTGATGGCCGCTGACGAATATCCCTACCTCCAGACCGGCCAGTTCATCGGCATGTTGACCGGGCTCAAAGGCGCTGCCGAATATGAGAAACTGGTGGATGTCTTCGCCGCTTACCGCGCCCCGGGCGATGTCATGAAGCCCTATGTGGACGCCAACGGCAAGAAAGTCGTTCCCGGCCGCTCCTTCAGCAGCGACATCCTGAAAAAGCCCGAGATCCAGGATCTGATCAAGATCACCACCCTCACCGAGGCCAAGTTCACCCCTGAAGAATTCGCGGCCTTTTTGAAAAAGTACCCCGCCGCCGACCAGGAAAAATTGCTCCAGGCCAAGACCGAAGCCAACGGCAAGGTCGTCATCGACGTGGCCAAACTCAAGGAAGGCAACTTTGCCAACACCACCTGGTCCGACCTCAACCGCATGACCCGCAACACCCCTTATAAGTTCAAGGTCGCCCGCATCGGCATGAACGCCCAGTCCGTGGCCCATATCATGATCATCGTCTTCATCCTGATCGGAAACATCGGCTACTTCATCCAGAAAGCGCGGACCGCCAAAAAGTAAGGGAGGATAAAATGACATTCGAATTATTCAGCAATCTCGTCGCAGCCTTCTTCACCCTCTGCATCTTCTCCTTCCTCTACAAGGACAATCCTTTTTACCAGATGTCCGAGCAGCTGCTGGTGGGGGTGTCTTTGGGCTATTCGCTGGTGCTCACCTACGAGCGCGTGTTCATCCCCTTCTTCTATCAGCCGATCTTCCTCAAACACGAGTGGATATTGCTCATTCCGAGCATCATCGGTATGTTCTACCTGCTCCGCTTTTCACGCAAACTCAGCTGGCTTTCCCGCTATCCGATCGCCTTTTCCATGATGGGCGTCGGCGCCTCCGTGGCCCTGGCCATGCACAACAGCATCATGGTCCAGATGCGCCAGGCCATGGTCCCCATCGAAAACGTGAACCTGGCCCTGATCTTCATCGGAACGATCGCCGTGCTGCTCTATTTCTTCTTTTCCAAAGCGCACACCGGCGCCTACGGCCAGTTCGTGAACATTGGCAAGTGGTTCATGATGGTGGGATTCGGAGCCTCCTTCGGCCTCACCGTGATGGCCCGTATTTCCCTGCTCATCGGCCGGATCCAGTTCCTGGTCAACGACGTCTTCGTCATGCTGAAGCACGCCTTGTTCGGCTAAGCGGCTGCATGTTTGGATTTTACCGGGGAAGCGATCCTGCTTCCCCCTCCTTGTTTTGTTCGCTTTGGCAAGTGAGCTCCGGCTCCAGGTGACATACATGAAAAAACTCATTATATTTGCGGCCCTGATCATGGCGGCCGGGTTGTTCCTCCTTTCCGGATGTGCCCGCGGCGCCGCCCAGGAGGCCAGGGTCAAAGACTTCGCAGCGCTGGACATGCCCTACGACAACGGCACCGGCGTCTTCCTCAAATGGCGCCCTCTGGACAAATCCCAGCGCATCATCCAATACAACATCTACCGCGGCCACACGCCCGACAGCCTGTTCATGCTCAGCAAGATCGAAGTCGATCCCACCGTCGGCGTGACCAGCGAGTGGGTCAATTTTTACGACAAGGACTACATTCCGCTCTTCGAGTTTGAGACGGCGCCTGCCAAACTCAGCAAGGAAAAGCATCAGACCGCGTCAGGGACCCTCTACAAACCGGTGCCCCGCGATCCCCGGGTCGTGGGAGCTTTGCTTCCCTACTTCGACATTTTGGGCGACATCAATTCCCCGCGCTACTACAAATCCTCCCGCCGCGTCGAACTGAAAGGCAAGGACGCCCCGGAGGTCTATGCCGGATACAAACTCACGCAGTTTAACAACCTCTACGCCAATCCCAAGGCGGAAAACACCTATTATTACTGCGTGGTCCCGGTTTCCGAGACCGGGAAATTCCTGCCCGCGACGCCTGTTTTGCCAGCCACTCCGGTAAACAACCGTCCCGACTCCACAGCCGTCTTTTACGCCACCTATCTGCGCGACAAGCAGGAATTCCGCTTCGAGTGGAGCGCCCCGCTGGGCAGTTCGGACATCTACGCCTGGCAAGCCTGGCTGATGCCCAAGAGCCTTTTGCCGCAATTCCATGCCGACCAGCGCGCCAACGCCGCCAGCCCGGACAGCGTCTTCAACGCTCGCTGGCAAAACGGCTCCATCCTCCTCAAGGAAATGTCCCCCGCCTATTGGTCCCAGGTTTTTTACGACAAAGTGTCCTTCCCCGGCGCCCCGCCAGACCTGGAAAACTACGTCCCCGTGCTGGCCTATTCCGATTACTGGCAATCGGCGGATGGCTCCCGCGTCCAAAGTTACACGGCCGCCGCGCTCGGCGATCCCTTGAGCGTCCACACTTCGGCGGATTTGCCCATACTGCCGGATTACCAGGTTTTGGACAAGGAGAACGACAAGGGCGACAACCTCGTGGTCTCCTTCGGCAAGCCTTTTGCCTTCGTCACCCAGGCCTCCTTCGAAAACAAAGCCAAGACCCGTTTGCGCGTCAATTACGAAATCTCCGGCAACGGCTATGAGGAGATCGAAAAGATCCGCTTCGATTTCTTTGACCAGACTGGAAAATCTCTCGGCGGACTCATCGAAAATTATCCCGACAAGATCGTCCATTTTAAACTGCCCTCCGGCTTCAAACCTGGCGAAAACTTCAGCGTCAAAGCCTTCGCCAAGATCCTCGGTGACAAGGAATACCAGACCGACGGAATAGACCAGCGCATCGCCTGGGATCCTTCGGCCTTGCGCTACGCCGGCGGCGACGCTACCCTCCGCGGGCAGGTGCTCAATGAGATCCATTACGACGTCTTTAAAAAGAACCTGCTGACCAGCGTTTACAGCCCTGCCATGCGCGTCGGCGCCCTTTCCCGCGCTTTCGATCACGCGATTCCCTATCCCTCGACGGAAATGCCGTCCATCCTCAAATATGACCCCAAAACCGGACTTTTGCTCACGGACCACCATTTCACAGTGGCCCTGGACGAGAAAGGCCAGGTAACTTTCAGCCCTTCGCTCTATAAAAAGGACTTTTCCGATTACCTCGGCAAACTGAAAAAGGAGATCGCGGATCTGCAGGCGAAGGTCGCCCCCACGGACACTCTTTCTGAAGACGCCCAGGCACTGAAAGCCAAATTGGCAGAGCAAAAATTCATCCTTGCCGATCCCGGTTACAAACTGGCCAGCGCGGCAACCTCAAACAAAGCCTGGGTCAAGCTTCTCCGCTCTGAATTGGACAAAAACTCCCGTTCCTACTCCTACAAGCTTTTGGCCACCAATGGCAAGGGCCTGTGGAGCGACGGCGAGGATTTTCCCGCCATCGCGAAGGTGGAAGCCAATCCCAAAATCCTTTACCCTAAAGGCGAATGGTTTGACAGGACCAAGCTCGCCACGCTCATCGCCACAATCGTGATGGGCATCCTGGTGGCCTTCGCGCTTTACCTGGCGCGCCGGAAAGATCTCTATATCCGTCCCATCGCCGGCCTGCAGGAATTGGACAACGCCGTCGGCCGCGCCACAGAAATGGGACGTCCCGTGATGTTCGTCCCCGGCTGGGGCACTTTGGGAGATCCCTGCACGATTTCGGCGATGATGATCCTCAACCAGATCGGCAAAAAAACAGCGGAATACGACATCCGCCTGATCATGCCCAATGTTGATTACCTCGTCCTGCCGGTCGCCCAGGAAATGGTCCAGAGCGCCTACAACGAGATGGGACGCCCGGACGCCTACAACCAGAACGACATTTTCTTCGTTTCGGACACCCAATTCGCCTTTTGCGCCGCCGTCAACGGCATCACGGTACGCGAGCGCATCGCCACGATCTTCTACATGGGCTATTTCTACGCCGAAGCTCTGCTCATGACCGAGACCGGAAACCAGAGCGGAGCCATCCAGATCGCCGCCTCCGACGCCATCACCCAGATCCCGTTCTTCATCACCACCTGCGACTACACCCTCATTGGCGAGGAGTTTTACGCAGCGTCCGCCTACCTTTCGCGCAATGTGGAACTGGTCAGCATGCTCAAAGCCCAGGATTACTTCAAGGTCATTATCATCGTCGCGGTCGTCGTCGGAACGGTCCTTTCCACCCTCCACATCAACGCCCTGCTCAATTTCCTGCCCTTCGAGTAGCCTTACCGGCACAAATACCAACGCCTTGCAATAGACCCCGGGATCTCGGTCCCGGGGCTTCATTTTGGGATTGCCGAATCCTTGAACGGAGGGCCCAAGCCTTGTCACGTCAGATCCCCCACGTTGTCATCCCAGCGACCGGGGTCCTCGACGGAGCGCTTGCGCTCCGGTGGGGTGGGAAGGCTGGGATCCAGTTCTTTAAGATTTCAGACCTTTACTCAGCCCTAAAGATGGACAAAAAAGCATCGTACCCGCTTGATATTAAAAGATCTGGATTCCAGCCTGCGCTGGAATGACAAAGGTTTGGAATCTGGGGTTTGATGATGCGGGGCTTGGGTTAAGGGCACGTAGTCTAAAAAATCTGGATTCCAGCCTTACCACCCCACCGGAGCGCAGACGCTCCGTCGAGGACCCCGGGCGCTGGAATGACAGGGTCGTGCTTTTTCGTAATGATCTGGCGACCCACTCAAATTGAACTTGAGCCTAATAAAACCCTCAAAATCCCCCATTTGATTTGAAAGAGGGATATGTCCCGGTTACGCAACCTTGCGTTACGCGCCCCTGCGTAATTTATCCCACCCTCCCTCCCGATTTATCCAATGACTTTTTTCTGCGTCGATCCGCGTCTTTTCCGCGTTTTTCCGCGGCCTCTTTAAATCCTCTCAATCCTTTTTCCCTGACGAATCCGCGTCCCTGCGTAGTTTATCCCACCCTCCCTCCCGATTTATCCAATGACTTTTTTCTGCGTCGATCCGCGTCTTTTCCGCGCTTTTCTGCGGCCTCTTTAAATCCTCTCAATCCTTTTTTCCTGATGAATCTGCGTCCTCTTTTCACTCGGCCAGTTCGTACTTGAAGCCCAGTTTGTTGAAGACCAGTTCCAGGATG
>ENA-UOWO01002771-UOWO01002771.1-activated-sludge-metagenome-genome-assembly--contig:-NODE-2771-length-21308-cov-10.514092_pt1 | contig 21308 bp, 34 predicted proteins | sample MGYA00238148_ERZ761564 | MGnify/ENA primary metagenome ERZ761564 (study PRJEB28885, sample SAMN05720194) | activated sludge metagenome | isolation source: Anaerobic digester | place: USA... | reverse complement strand
CAATCAATAATTATTTTTTTCTTTTCCATTGTTTATAACCTCATCATGTCAATTACGACATCAATCATTTTTTCGTATTCTTGAATTACGAGATATTCATATCGTCCATGGTGGTTGTAACTTCCTGTGCCGAGATTAGGAGTCACTAATCCCATTTTTGAGAAAGTTGCTCCATCGGTTCCTCCCCTTATTTTGGTGCTTCTAGGAGTTATTCCGTTTTTTAGTAGAGATTTTTTAGCAAGTTCAACTGGGCGAGGATCTTTTTCGACATAAGGTTTCATATTTTCATATTGCTTTTTTATTTCAACATCAACGGAAATTTTGGGGTATTCTTTCTTAATATTGCCGACTATTTCATTTATTAATGAAATTCTTTGCTGCAATTTGAGCTCATCAAAGTCACGTAAAATCATATCTAATTCAGCAGACTCGCTTGTGCCATTGAGACTATTAATATGCCAGTAGCCTTCATCCTCATTTGCATCAAAAGGCGTTTCATTGGAAGGGAAAGAGGAAATTATTTCATTCAAAATCAATATAGCGTTGATTAAAGTGTTCTTCCCTTCTCCGGGATGAACTGCCACTCCACGGACAAATATTTTCGCTGATGCTGCATTAAAATTCTCGTAATCGATACAATCAATATGACTGCCATCAATGGTCACAGCGTAATCGGCACTCATTTTCGCTAAATCAAAATGAGCTGATCCCAAACCGATTTCTTCATCGGGAGTAAAAGCAACCGAAATGTTTTTATGTTTTATCGAAGGATTTTTATAGAAATATTCTAAAGCGGACATAATGATGGCAATTCCAGCCTTATCATCCGCTCCTAGTAAGGATTCCCCGTTTGTGACGACTAAATCTTTACCAATATGTTTCAAGAGGTCGGGAAATTGTTTAGCTGATAGAACATATTTGTCATTGAGGTGAATGTCTTTTCCATCGTACTTTTCAATAATTGTCGGCTGACAATTTGCATCAGTAACTTCTAAAGCGGTATCAACATGTGCATTAAAACCAACTCGGTCTCCTTCTCCGGACAAGTGAGCATAAACAACACCATACTCATCAATATAGGCATCAGCAAGGCCTAACTCCTTCAGCTCTTTTACAAGTAAAGAAGAAAGATTCTTCTGTTTTTCAGTGGAAGGAATGGTTGTGCTAGTATCATCAGCTTGTGTATCAATCTGGGCATATCGTATAAATCGTTGAATATTTTTCATAAAAACCTCGTATATAAATACTAGCACAATTAGAAAGAGTTTCTTTAAAGAAAATCCTATTTGTTAAATCAACGAAATGACATATAATAATTGCGTTATGAATCAACAAATTGAAATTAAGCGAAAAATCTTCGAGGTGATTGAATCTCTTGGAGAGCGAAGCAAAAAAGTTACTCGCAAAAACAGGACATTTTTTCTCAAGGATTTTGGCGAAGACGTCGAAGGTTACGAAAGATATGTGAACTCCGCTCACAAATTGTCCGTTTCTGGAATACTTGCGCCAAAAATTTATTGCCACGATAAGAAAACTCATATCGTTGTCGAAGACTTTATTCCCGGACCGACCGTTCTTGAAGTTCTATTAGAGAAAGATTTACCAGATGAATATTTTCCTGCGATTTTTATCGACAACTGGTATATGAAAAGTGCCAAGATTCTTTTAAGCTTTGATCCAATGAATTATAAATTTTATGAAAATAAGTTATATTATTTACCTCAAATTTACGAAAACTATGATGAGAAAAAAACCTTTGAAAAAGCCGGAATTTGGTATTGGTTCTATTGCCGCGAATTCACTAAATATTTAGATGCCAAAGGAATTGCGATTGATCAAAAAAGAGCTGATATAGAACAATCTTATATCAACAAAAAAATTGCTTTAACCGTAGTTAAACACTATCGCTAATTTTATGAAAGATTATATCGTTTTTTCATTATCTCAAAATAAAAAATTAGCACGCAAACTTGCTCAACAGCTTGAAGCTAAACTAGGACATATTTCCATTACCCGTTTCGCTGACGGTGAGGTGTTAGTTAAAACACTTTCTAACGTTAAGGGAAAAGACGCGATAGTAATTGAATCAACATATAAAAATGCTCACGAACGTATTTTTGAGTTACTTTTGCTATTGGATTCTATTAATCGTTCTGGCGCCAAATCCATACAATTATTTATTCCATATTTTGGTTATTCTAGACAAGAAAGAGTCAGTTGGATTAATGAGCCAATTAGTTGTGAGGTTGTAAGTAAAATCATCGAAACTGCCAGTTATGATTCGCTCACCACGTTCGATCTACATCATCCTGTCATTGAAAGTTTCTTTAAAAGATCAATAAAGAGTGTAAACACAAGCGAACTTTTTATTGAATACTATTTAAACTACATGAAAGATAATCATTTGACGAAAAATGACATTGTTATTGTTTCTCCAGATCATGGAGCTAATCATCGCGCTGATGCTCTGGTTGGAACAATAGGAGAAATAAAAGTTATTCTCGATAAAGTGAGACCAAAAGCAAATGTCGCCGAACATCTTGTTGTAGATGACAAACTGGTAAAAGATAAAGTTTGCATTATTATAGATGATATTATCGATACGGGCGGAACCATTATCTCTGCCACAAACCTTTTATATCAACACGGAGCGAAAAAGGTATTAATTGGAGCAAGTCATGCAGTGTTTTCTAATCACAATATTAAAAAATTTAAACAAGCAAATATAGTTGATATTGTAGTAACCAATACAATCGAGCAAAAATTGAATAAAGACATCAAAGTCCTTGATATTTGTCCTCTTATTCTTAAGCTCATCAAGTGATAATAGAGTGTTGTCCTTGCCTAACCACTCAAAAAACAAGGAGGAAGAATTTTGAAACTTTCAATAAAAGATATAGCTAGTAATGGCGTCATTGCTGCTTTGTACGCTGCCTTGACATTAATAACCTACCAATTTTCATATGGGCCAATCCAATTTCGCATAGCCGAAATAATGGTTTTACTTTGTTTCTTTCGAAAAGATTATGTCATTGGACTTACGGTTGGTTGTCTTATAGCTAATTTATTTTCATCCGTATCATATCTCGATATTATTTTTGGAACTCTTGCAACTCTAATTTCTTGTCTGCTCATTGCATATTCAAAAATTTTTTTGATTTCCCTCGTTTACCCAATCATTGCAAATGGATTGATAATAGGGTTGATGCTCTATTTTGTTGTTGATTCGTCAGTTTCTTTTTGGTTTTATGCCGGGACTGTTGCTCTTGGAGAATTGGCTGTAATGATTGTTGGTTACATTTTGTTTATGTTTCTTCGAAAGCAGGAAACCTTTATGAAACTCATTCGAGCGAATCAGAATCTTGCTTTTAAACTATGATAATGTTTAAATAGTTAGGCACATGAAAGACTTCTACTTAGAAATATTGCATATTGATAAGCAAACCGGAGCGAGGTATGGAATTTTGCACACTCCACACGGAAATGTTGAGGTGCCCATGTTTATGCCAGTCGGAACTCTCGCTACGGTCAAAACACTTTCCCCAGAGGAATTAAAAGAAATTGGATCTGGGATTATTCTTGCTAATACATATCACTTATCAATTAGGCCAGGCGCTGACATCGTTAAAAAAGCCGGTGGACTTCATAAATTCATGAACTATGATGGTCCCATCTTGACAGACTCAGGAGGATTTCAGGTTTTTTCACTTGCTGAGCAGAGGAAAATAACCGATGAAGGAGTTCACTTTAGAAGTCATTTGAATGGTGACAAACTATTTTTTTCACCTGAAATTGCCATCGATATTCAAGAAAAACTTGGAGCTGACATTATAATGTCTTTCGATGAATGTATCCCTTGGAATGTTGGATACGAATATGTAAAAAAATCGACTGAAAGAACGCTTCTTTGGGCAAAAAGAGGACTTGAAGCCCATAAAAGAGAAGACCAAGCTTTATTTGGAATAGTCCAGGGTAGTGACTATCCTGACTTGAGAAAAATGTGCGCTGAGACTCTTGCGAAAATGGATTTTCCCGGATATTCCATTGGTGGAACATCTATCGGAGAGCCAAAAGAAAAATGTTTTGAGATGATTGATTACTCTGTCAAATATTTGCCAGAGGACAAACCGCGTTATTTGATGGGTGTTGGCTCAATCGACTATTTACTTGGGGGAATTGCTCGTGGTGTTGATATGTTCGACTGCGTTTTACCAACAAGACTAGCTAGACATGGGGCTTTGATGACTTCTCAAGGCAGAATTAACATCAAAAACGAGAAGTATAAAGAAGACTTTTCTCCTCTCGATTCGCAGTGTGATTGCTATTGCTGCAAAAATTATACAAAAGCATATCTTCGACATCTTTATGTTTGCGACGAGGCTTTTGGAAAGCGATTGCTCTCGATTCACAATCTTAGATTTTTAATTCATTTAATGGAAGGCGCTAGACAAGCAATTAAAGAAGATCGATTTGGAGACTTCATGAATGCGAATATCGTCGCCTTTGGTGATGAAAGAGGTTTCTAATGGATATTAACCTGTTTGATTTTCCTCTGCCAGAAGAACTTATTGCCCAAAAACCGACCGACAAACGCGATCATTCTCGTCTACTCGCCATCAACTATGGGGAAAAGACATTAAGGGACGAACATTTTTATGAAATAATCAAATATTTTCACAAGGGAGATGTTTTGGTTAGAAACAATACCAAAGTAATTCCGGCTCGCCTCTTGGGTATCAAAGAGATAACAGGCGCGCATTGTGAACTTTTACTTTTGAAACAAGTTATTAACGATGATTGGGAGTGTCTATGCCGACCTGCAAAATCCCTAAAAATTGGATCCAGAGTAATTTTCGGTAATGGTGAATTAGTCGCTGAGTGTATTGAAAAGAGAGATGAAGGATTAAGAGTATTTCGTTTCATCTACCAAGGTATATTTTTAGAGGTTTTGGATAAATTAGGCAAAATGCCACTTCCTCCATACATTAAAAAGCAAATTACAACTAACGATCGTTATCAAACAGTTTATGCAAAATTAGAGGGAAGCGCCGCCGCTCCAACTGCGGGATTCCATTTTACTGAAGAGATTTTTGAAGAGTTGAAAAAGATTGGCGTACAAATTGTCGATATCACTCTCCATATAGGCTTAGGAACTTTCAGACCCGTTCAAGTTACTGACACCAAAGATCATTTGATGCATAGTGAACTCTACGAGATAAGCGAATTATCAGCCAAACTATTAAACGAAGCCAAAATAAACAAAAAACGTATTATTGCTGTGGGAACGACCACTGTTAGAACACTCGAAGCAAACTATTCAAAGTATGATTGCTTTAAACCTACAAAAGAATCAACTAATATATTCATTCAACCAGGATATAAGTTTAAAGTCGTCGATGCTTTAGTAACAAATTTTCATCTTCCAAAATCTACTTTATTAATGCTTGTATCCGCATTTATGGATCGTGATTTTACCCTCTTGGCATATCAGCATGCTGTCGAAGAAAAATATCGTTTCTTTTCCTTTGGAGATGCAATGTTTATTTATGGCAAATAATAGAAATTATCAGAAAATTTTACAAACAACCCTTGATTTGATTGATATTTCGAACAAACCATCTCTTTTATTACATGCTTGTTGTGGGCCTTGTTTCACTATCCCATTTAAAGAACTCAGTCCTTATTTTAAAATTTCTGTAATGTATAATAACTCGAATATATACCCAGAAGAAGAATATCGTCGTCGTCTTCAAGAACTAAAAGACTATATTGCTGAAGTATGCCCTGAAGTAGTACTTATTGAAGAACCATATGATAACACAACCTACATGGTAGATTTATTAGAGTATGGAAATATGGCAGAAGGCCACGAGAGATGTCGAGCTTGTTTTAAGAAAAGATTAGCTTTCGGTTTTGATTATGCTGAGTCAAAAAGCTTTGATTATTATGGAACTGTCATGACCATTTCACGTTATAAAAACGCTGAAGATATAAACCAAATTGGTGAGAGTTTACAGAAAAGCCATCCGCATACAAAATGGCTTTACGCAGACTTCAAAAAGGACAACGGATACGAGAAATCATTGTTGATTATCAAAGAACAAGACATGTACTTGCAAGAATATTGCGGATGCATTTTTTCGTATCAAAACTACCTGATCCGAAAAGGCAAAAAATAGTAGATAATTTCAAAAAAATGAACTAAAAAATCGGCTTTTTTGATAAAATAAGGCCGTTTTTTTATGCTTGGGCGACTGATTATTAACACTTTGACAAGCTTCAAAAAGCATTAATCATTAATTAATTAAAAAATATTGACACGCTCACGTGCATAGGAGTATATTTTTCATGTTGACGGTTCGCGTTGATGTGCGAGGTTGCTGATACACCCACAGGCGTTGTCATGAAACGGGTATCAGGGAATTCGTACAGAGGGAACAAAAGTCAAAGCCTGAAAATGATATAGGAGGAAATTTCATGGCAAAAGTTACCAAGATTCGGGTTCGCTTAAAAGCTTATGATCATGCCAATCTCGATTTGAGTGCTGGCAAGATTGTTGATGCAGCGAAAAAAACTGGGGCGACCGTTTTAGGTCCCATTCCGCTACCGACGGAAAAGCAAGTCTATACGATTTTAAGAGCGGTTCATAAGTATAAAGATTCTCGTGAACAATTCGAAATTCGTACACACAAACGTATTATCGATATTACCAATCCCAAGAAAGAAACAATCGACGCATTAAAAAATCTCGATTTACCATCTGGAGTTGATATCGAAATCAAACTATAAGGAGGTAAGACATAATGAAAGCAATATTAGGCCGAAAAATGGGCATGACTGAAGTCTTCGCTGAAGATGGAACAATGTATCCCGTTACCGTCGTCGAAGTCTTACCAAACATTGTCACCCAAGTTAAAACATTAGAAAAACATGGTTATGTGGCAGTTCAAGTTGGCTATGAAGAATTAAAAGCTTCTCGCGCTAACAAATGCGAAGTTGGAATCGCTAAAAAAGCCAACACAGTCCCACACCAAGTTCACGCTGAGTTAAGAGGAGATGAAATGGCCGGTTACCAATTAGGTGATGCCATCACAGCCGATTTATTCAAAAAAGGTGATGTCGTTGATGTCGTTGGAACAGGAAAAGGCCACGGTTTCTCTGGTGTCATCAAACGCTGGAACCAAAAGATTGGTCCAAAAGGCCATGGATCTGGTTACCATCGTGGACAAGGATCATTTGCAAACAACGGTCGTTACAACCATGGTGTTATGCCTGGCAAGCACATGTCCGGACACTACGGAAATGAATCAGTCACTCTGTTGAATCTCTACATTGTAGACGTCAACACTGAAAAGAACTACATCCTCATCAAGGGTGGAATTCCAGGAACCAAAAAAGCAATTGTGACTATTAGAAGCGCAATTAAGGATGTTAAAAATCCAAAAACAATCAAGAATTTGCTCGTTCGCAAAGCCTCTGACGTTGCAGAAGTTATCTCAGAAGTAACTCCTGTTGAAGAAGTCGCCGTTGCCGAAACAGCAAAAGTTGAATAGGAACGGAAGGAGAACTAGAACATGGCAGAAAAGAAATCAGTTAGCGTCAAGGTCTATGATATGACCGGCGCAGAAGTTTCCAAACTTGCATTAGATGCTAGCGTCTTCGGAATCGAACCACACCAACAAGCGATGTTCGACGCCGTTCAAGTCGATCAAGCGAACTCCCGTCAAGCAACAGCAAAGACTAAAGTTCGTCACGAAGTCAGTGGTGGTGGTAAAAAACCATGGAGACAAAAAGGAACCGGTCGTGCTCGTGCTGGTTCAAGCCGCTCCCCAATCTGGGTTGGAGGCGGAACGGTCTTCGGACCAGTGGGAAATCAAAACTACAAGATTTCTCAAAACAAAAAAGAACACAACTTAGCCTTAAAGAGCGCCTTAACATTAAAAGTTAAAGATGGTCTAAAGGTTATTGATAGTATCAAATTCGAAGAAGGAAAAACAAAAGCATTTGTCTCCTTCCTTGAAGCCTTAAAGGCTGATTCTAAAACCCTCGTTGTCGTCAAAGCAATTGATATGGATATCTTCAAAGCTTCGCGCAACGTTGGTTACGCAAGAGTTGTGACTGCCGACAATGTGAGTGTTACCGATTTACTCAATGTTAATCACGTAATCATGAGCAAAGAAGCAGTGAAAGAAGTAGAGGAGGCATTAAAGTAATATGGCAGCCAAAAAGAAAGCTGAAGTAAAGACTTCCGCAAACTTCAAAAAAGCGACTGATAAAGACTTCCGCGTCATTCTCAAACCTGTAATCACAGAAAAGAGTATGGCACTCATGCAAAATGAGAACAAAGTCACAGTCAAAGTCCTCGCCTCAGCAAACAAGACCGACATCAAATTAGCTTTCCAAAGATTATTCAAAGTGAAAGTCGTTGATGTTAAAGTCAGCAATGTTCGTAGCAAGGATACAACCAGAGGAACCCGTTATGCTGGTTCGATCTCTGGATACAAGAAGGCCGTGGTTTCAATTGCCGAAGGCGAAGCCATTGACCTCTTCAAGGAATAACCTAATGGTTAGTTCCAAATTATAGGAGGAAGACAAATGTCTATTAGAACTTACAAGCCTACGACAGCAAGCCGTAGAAACATGACAAACTCGACATTTGGTGAAATCACAACAAACACTCCTGAGAAAAGTCTATTAGTATCATTATCCAAGTCAGGCGGACGTAATAACCAAGGTGTCATCACCTGCCGCCACATTGGTGGAGGTCACAAACGCAAATACCGTTTAGTTGACTTCAAACGTAATAAAGACAACATCCCAGCAACTGTGAAAACCATCGAGTATGATCCAAACCGCAACGCAAATATCTGTTTAATTACCTACATCGATGGTGAAAAACGATACATTCTCGCGCCAAAAGATATCAAAATTGGCTACAAAGTTTTATCTGGTGAAGTCGTTGATATCATGCCTGGAAACGCAATGTGCTTAAAGAACATTCCTGAAGGTACATTCGTTCACAACGTTGAACTCGAACCAGGCAGAGGTGGTCAACTATGCCGCGCAGCCGGCACTGCCGCTCAAGTCCTTGGCACTGAAGGAAAATACGTTATGCTCCGTCTCGCTTCTGGCGAAATGAGAAAAGTCTTAGGGGACTGCCGTGCCACTGTTGGTACTGTCGGTAACGGAGACTGGAACCTCATTAACAAAGGAAAAGCGGGTAAGAACAGATGGTTGGGTATGAGACCAACCGTTCGTGGTTCCGCAATGAACCCAGTCGATCACCCACATGGTGGTGGTGAAGGCAAGGCCCCAGTTGGCCGCGATGCTCCACGTACACCTTGGGGAAAACGCGCTCTTGGTGTGAAGACCAGAGATGCGAAAAAATCATCCGGCAAATTAATTATCCGTCGCCGGAACGGTAAGTAAAGGAGGAAACTGATTATGGCAAGAAGTTTGAAAAAAGGTGCCTTCGTCGATGAATCATTGATGAAAAAGGTCGAAAGACTTAATGCTTCCCACAAAAAGGAAATCATTAAGACTTGGTCTCGTCGTTCAACAATTTATCCATCATTTGTCGGTCTCACCTTTGCTGTTTATAACGGAAAAGAACATATCACTGTCTATATCACTGAAGATATGGTCGGTCATAAATTAGGTGAATTTTCACCTACCCGCAAGTTTACCGGTCATGGTAGTGGTGCGACTGATAAGTCCGCCGCGGCTAAATAGGAGGAATGAATATGGCAACAGAAAAGAAAGCCACTTCCAAGAAAGCAGTTGTTAAAGAAGCAGCCGCTCCCGTTGAAGAAGTTAAGGCCACTGAAGTAGTTGAAACTCCTAAAGCAAAGAAACCAGCGGTTAAGAAAACCAAGGCTGTGGTTAAAGAAGAGCCAAAGAAAGTTGAAAAGCCAAAGAAACCAACACCAACCGAGGCGCAAGCAATCTCTAAGAACGTTCGCGTCACTCCACGTAAAGTTCGCTTGGTAATCGACTTAGTCCGCGGAAAAGATGTCAAAGTTGCACTTGGTATCCTCGCAAACGTTAATCGCGCTGCCAGTGAACCAGTCATCAAAACCATCAAATCAGCGGCCGCCAATGCCACTAATAACTTCGGGATGGATGCAGATCGCTTATTCATCTCTGAAATATACGCGTGCGATGGCTTAAGAATGAAACGTTTCTTACCGAGAGCAAAAGGTTCTGCTTCCGGTTTAGTAAAAAGAAGCTCCCACATCACTGTGGTCGTTAAAATGAGATAGGAGGAATTACAATGGGTCAAAAAGTTAGTCCAATAGGTATGCGCATGGGCATCAACAAGAATTGGAATTCTCGTTGGTATGCCGATGACCAAGAATACCATGTGTTCCTCAACCAAGATATTAAGATTCGTCAATATCTTGAAGCGAACCTAAAAGATGCGATGCTCTCCCACGTTGAAATCGAAAGAACCAAAACTGATAAAGGTTACAAAGTCGTTGTTATGATCTTTGTGGCTCGCCCCGGTGTGGTGATCGGACAAGATGGAAAGAACATCAACAAAATTAAAGAAGATTTAAGCAAATTAATCGGCGGTGGTGAAGTCCGTGTCGATGTTGTCGAAGTGAAGAACCCTGATCTCGACGCTCGTATCGTCGCTTGTTCCATTGCCAAACAAATTGAAGAAAGAGCCTCATTCAGAACTGCTCAAAAGAAAGCTATCCAAAGAGTTCGTAAAGCCGGCGCCAAAGGTTGCCGTACCTTGATCTCTGGCCGTTTAGCTGGTGCTGATATTGCCCGTAGTGAAGGATATAAAGAAGGAATCATCCCTCTACATACCTTACGTAGTGATATCGACTATGCCGTTGCTGAAGCCGCTACCACCTATGGCCGTTTAGGTATCAAAGTGTGGATCTGTCGCGGAGAAATTCGCCCTGAACTTCAAAAGAAATCTTCTGAAGGGAAAGGAGAATAGTCATGTTACAACCAAAAAGAGTTAAGTATCGTCGCCCACATATCGTTAGATATGAAGGAAAAGCGACTTCCTGTTTAACCGTTGCCTTTGGTGAATATGGTCTCGAAGCTCTAGAAGGTGCATGGGTTACCACTCGTCAAATCGAGTCAGCTCGTGTTGTCCTCGCTCGCTACACAAAGCGTGGTGGACAAATCTGGATCAGAATTTTCCCACAGTTAGCAAAAACCAAGAAACCAGCCGAAGTTCGTATGGGTTCCGGTAAAGGAAATCCAGAAGACTGGGTGGCCGTTGTTAAGGCCGGCACTGTCATGTTTGAAATGGCAGGCTGTCCCGCCGAAGATATGAGAGAAGCACTACGCCTCGCTGCGTACAAACTCCCAATCAAATGTAAAGTTGTAAAGAAAGGTGAGGAATAATTTATGAAAATTAATGAAGTACGTGAATTAACCACGAGCGACTTAAAAGACAAATTATACTCGCTCAAGGAACAACTCTTCGAACTCCGTCGCAAGAAAGCGGTTGGAGCTCTTCAAAGAGGTGAGGATGTCATTGTCATTCGCAAAGACATCGCTCGCATCAATATGGTTCTCCGCGAAAGAGAACTAGAAAGCAAATAAGGAGGATATTGTCTATGGAAAGAGAAACCCAGGCAAGACGCACTATTCAAGGTGAGGTCGTCAGCGACAAAAATGACAAGACAATTGTCGTCCAAGTTGGCACCCATAGGAAACACCCAATCTATGGAAAACGTGTGAAGTATAGTAAAAAATACTACGCTCACGATGAAAATAACGAAGCTAAAGTCGGCGATACCGTAACCATTATGGAAACCCGTCGTCTCAGTGCTACCAAACGTTTCCGTTTAGTGAGCATCGATAAAAAAGCTGAATTATCAATTAAACAAGCTGAAGCTGAATTGAAAGAAGAAATTCTCGAAGCTCAACTTCCTGAAAAAGAACAATCAGTAGTGGAAGTCATCGAAGAAGTAAAATCTCAAGTCGAAGAAGTCAAGGCAGAAGAACCTGCTGAGAAACCTGCGGCGAAGAAAGTAGCGGCTAAGAAAGCTTCCCAAGAGAAAAAGGAGGAAGAATAAGTATGATTCAAAAGGAAACAAACCTCGTTGTTGCTGACAACAGTGGGGCTCGTTCAGTTCGTGCTTTCAACCTCTATGGTGGCAGCCACCGCAAAGTGAGCAGCTTAGGCGATGTCGTCCTCGCTGCCGTTAAAGACGCTGTCCCAAACAGCAAAGTGAAAAAGGGTGATATTGTCAGATGCGTTATCGTCCGTACTAAAAAAGCTGTCAACCGTCGCGATGGTTCAACGATTGCTTTCGCTGATAACGCCGTCGTGATCGTCACTGAGGAAAACGTACCTGTGGGCACCCGTGTCTTTGGACCTGTCGCTCGCGAATTACGTGAAACCGGTGTGGAAGGATTCATGAAAATTGTCTCCCTCGCTACCGAAGTGTTATAGGAGGTTATCATTATGAATTTAGTGAAGGGCGATAAAGTTATCGTCATCGCCGGCCGCGATAAAGGCAAAACTGGCATAATTCAAAAAGTTATTCCTGAGTCAAATCGTGTTGTCGTTGAGAATGTTAACGTTCGTAAAAAACACAAAAAACCAACCCAAGCTAATCCAGAAGGTAGCATCGTTGAAGTTTACGCTCCAATCCATGCTAGCAATGTGATGCTTGAAGATCCTAAGACTAAAAAACCAACCCGCGTTGGTCACAAAGAAGTCAAAGGCAAAAAAGTCCGTTTCGCCAAGAAGAGCGGACAAGTGCTATAAGGAGGTATTAGTTATGGCCGAAGAAGTAAAAGTTGTCAAAAAGCCAGCTGCTAAGAAATCCACTAGCGCTGCCCCAAAAGCCGAGGTTGCTGAAAAAGCTGCCCCCGCTAAAAAAGCGGCTTCAGTAAAGAAAGAGGCTCCCGTTAAGGAAGTTGCTCCAGTTGTTGAAGAAGTAAAAGTTGAAGTCGTCGAAGCTCCAAAAGCTAAAAAGCCAGTCGCTAAAAAAGCATCCGCTGGTCACAAAGCCGCTAAAGTTGTCAGCCGACTCAAAACTCGCTATGAAAGCGAAATTAAAAAAGCTTTGCATGAAACATACAAATATTCCTCAGTTATGGAAATTCCAGCCTTAGAAAAAATCGTTATCAACATTGGTGTTGGCGATGCCACTCAAGATAGCAAACGATTAGAAGAGGCCGTCGCTGAATTAACGGCAATTACTGGTCAAAAGCCAGTCATTACCAAAGCAAAAAAATCCATTGCTACCTTCAAATTAAGAGAAGGACAGGAAATTGGTTGCAAAGTAACCTTAAGAGGTTTGAGAATGTGGGATTTCTTCGATAAGTTAATCTCCATCGCTCTCCCTCGCGTTCGTGACTTCCGTGGTGTTTCCCGCAATGCCTTTGATGGCCGCGGTAACTACACATTCGGAATTAAAGAACAATTGATCTTCCCCGAAATCGATTTCGATAAAGTGGCGAAGGTTCGCGGTATGGACATCGTTGTTGTCACTACTGCAAAAACGGATAAGGAAGCATACTCATTATTAGAATTATTGGGCGTGCCATTCCATAGATAAGAGAGGAGAATAACATGGCAAAAACAAGTCAAAAAGTTCGTCAATCTAGACCCCAAAAGTTTAAGGTTAGAGAATATACGCGTTGTGAACGTTGTGGACGTCCTCACTCTGTCTATTCAAAATTCCATCTCTGCCGTATTTGCTTAAGAGAACTCGCTTACAAGGGCGAAATTCCCGGCATGAAAAAAGCATCTTGGTAAAAAGGAGGATATCGATTAATTATGATGACTGATCCAATCGCGGATATGCTCACAAGAATCCGCAATGCTAATCAATTACAATACGAAACTGTCAAAATGCCTTCTAGCAAGATGAAAGCTGAAATTGCCAAGATCTTAAAAGAAGAAGGTTTCATCGTTGAATACAAAGTCAAAGGCGAAGTAAAGAAGGAATTATCAATTACCTTAAAATACGCTGGTGATGGCACACGTGTTATCTCCGGAGTTAAAAAAATCTCAAAACCAGGCTTAAGAGTCAACGTTGGAGTTGAAAAACTTCCCCGCGTTCTCAAAGGTTTAGGTATCGCAATTATTTCCACCTCACAAGGAGTTATGACTGACGCAAAAGCTCGTACCCTTGGTATCGGTGGTGAAGTAATCGCTTACGTTTGGTAGGAGGAAGAAATATGTCACGTATTGGAAATAAACATATTGAAATTCCTGCTGGTGTTACCTGCGAAATTAAACCAGGTGTCATGCACGTCAAAGGCCCAAAAGGTGAAGAAGACGTCCTCATCAATTCTGGCATCGAAGTGAAAGTTGATGGCAACATCATGTCCTTCGTCCGCTTGAATGAAGAGAAACAAACCAAACAAAATCACGGAACTACCCGCGCTAATGTCGCCAATGCTGTCCACGGAGTTACCAAAGGCTATGTCAAGGTTCTCGAGATGGTTGGTATTGGATTCAAAGCTCAATTAAAAGGCAAGGCTGTGGAACTCTGGGCTGGTTATAGCCACACAGTGGTCATTGAACCAGAACCAGGCGTCACTCTTAAGATTATTGATCCTACTCACGTTGAAGTCAGTGGTGTCAACAAAGCAGCGGTTGGCCAAACAGCTGCCCTCATTCGCGGAGTTCGCCCACCAGAGCCATATCTCGGCAAAGGTATTCGTTACAAAGGTGAGTTCGTTGCTACCAAAGAAGGTAAACGAGCCACTGCCAAAGCTTAATAGAAAGGTAGGAAGTAATTATGGTAAAAAAAGAACCAAAGAATGTCTCTCGTTTGAGACGTCATGCCCGTGTCAGAACCAAAATTTCTGGAACTGCGGACAAACCAAGATTATGTGTCTATCGTTCTAATAAGAATATCGAGGCACAACTCATCGACGATGTTAAAGGTGTCACCTTAGTAAGTTCCTCCACTGTCGCTTTAAAGAGCGAAAATGGTGGAAACATTGCTGGAGCCAAACTCGTCGGAAAAGACATCGCCGAAAAAGCGATGGCTCTCAAAATTAAAACCATCGTCTTCGATCGATCCGGATATATCTATCATGGTCGTATCAAAGCTTTAGCTGAAGCCGCTCGTGAAGCTGGCTTAGTATTCTAAGGAGGAACTCAATAGTGGAAGAAGAAAAGAAAATCGTCGGTGTTGAAGCCGATGATGCCGAAGTCACTGCTGAAGCCCCAGTAGAAGCCAAACCAGATGCGGGCCAAGCTCCTCGCTCAAATGATCGTCGTGGTCCTCGTGGGGATCGTCGTGGTCCTCGCCCAGGACAAAAACGTGGCGAACGCCATAATGAACCAAAAGAATTCGATGATCGTGTTGTTTTCATCAACCGCGTCAGCAAAACCGTCAAAGGTGGACGCCGCATGAAATTCACCGCTCTCGTTGCCATTGGTGATCGTAAAGGTCGCTATGGATTTGCGGTTGGCAAAGCCGCCGAAGTTCCTGATGCTATTAAAAAAGCCACTGAAGCGGCAAAGAAGAACATCCACAAGTTACATCTTGTCAAGGGTGCGACTCTCTCCCACGAAGTAATCGGTAAATTTGGCGCATGCAATGTTTACTTGAAGCCAGCTCCAGAAGGTACTGGAATCATCGCTGGAGGACCGGTTCGTGCAATTCTTGAACTCGCCGGTGTCCAAAACGTGTGTTCAAAGGTCTATGGTAGTCGCGCCGCAATTAATATTGTCCGTGCTACTAGCCAAGGTCTTGATAACCTCAAGAGCTACAAAGAGATGAAAATCTTACGTGGCAAAGAATAAATTATTGTCGAACAATAAAAGAAAATAGGAGGTGTACATATGAAATTGCATAATCTAAAAGCAACCGCAGGCTCTCGCCAAGAATCATACCGAAAAGGCCGTGGAATTGGATCCGGAAATGGTAAAACCGCCGGAAAAGGTCACAAAGGTCAAAGCGCCCGTAGTGGCGGCGGAACTTCTCTTGGTTTTGAAGGTGGCCAATTACCACTCTTCAGACGCTTACCAAAACGTGGCTTTAAGAATGTAAATCATGTCAATTATGCCATCATCAGTGTTTCCGCTTTAGAAAAATTCGAAAACGGCACGGTGATTACTCCAGCATTATTAAAGGAAAATGGTCTGCTCAATAAAGAATACAACGGCTTAAAAGTATTAGGCGGAGGAGAACTTACTAAGAGTCTCACTGTCCAAGCTCAAGCCTTCAGTAAATCTGCTGAAGCGGCTATCACTAAAGCTGGCGGCAAAATTGAGGTGATCTAACATGAAAAAAATTGGATCAATACTCAAGAATAAAGACATCATGAGCCGTATCTTATTTACGGTTCTGATTCTCTTCGTCTTCCGTATCGGCGCTTTAATCACTGTTCCAGGTGTTGACACCAGCAAAATTACCGAGGCTGTCACCACTAATAGCGCCCTTTCTTTAATGAACCTTCTCGGAGGAGGTACATTACAAACATTCTCAATCTTCGCGCTCGGTGTTTCTCCTTATATTACCGCGCAGATCATCATTCAATTATTATCGGCTGATGTTTTGCCCGCTTTGAGTGATTTACGCCGTCAAGGTCAACATGGCCGCAAAAAGATGGAGATGGCTAATCGTTACTTAACACTGATGTTAGGCGCGGTTCAAGCCTATGGCATTATCAAAACCATCGAAAATTCGACCGAGGTATCCCTCATTAAGTCGGCTTCTGGTTATGAATGGCTTCAATACCTCTACATCATTATCGTGATGTTAGCGGGAGCGATGATCGTTATGTGGCTCGGTGATCAAATATCGATTAAAGGTATCGGAAACGGTATCTCGATGATTATCTTTGCCGGTATCGTCTCATCACTACCAAGCCAAGTCGGTAATGCTTTCACATTGTGGGTAGTGGATTCGATGGGTGTCTCCGATTCCGCACAGATCGCCGGAACCTTCCAATTCATACTCTATATACTGAGCTTCTTGCTCATTGTTGCATTCGTCACTTTCATCGAATTGTCGAAACGCAAAATTCCGGTTCAACACTCCGGAAAGGGTGGTGGTCAAACACCATCGATGGCTCGAGCCAGCTTCTTGCCAATCAAGATTAACCCCGCCGGTGTCATTCCTGTCATCTTCGCGAGTTCAATCATGATGGCTCCAAGCGTTGTCAATGCCTTCTTAGGAGGCGATAGCAATGCTGAATGGCTCAACATCTTCAACAGCTCTTCGATGACCAACATGGGAAATGGGTTCTCAATGCCTTGGGGTCTATTAATTTATGTAGTATTAACCATCGCCTTCACCTATTTCTATGCTAATGTGCAAATTAATCCACAACAGATGGCGGAGAATTTCCAGAAAAACGGCAGTTACATCCCGGGCATTCGCCCAGGACTTGAAACTGAACGTTATGTTCGAAAGGTTCTCAACCGTGTGACTTTTATCGGAGCGATGGCTCTCTCGGCGATTGCCGCTCTCCCTGCGATCTTGAGTTTGACAATTTTTAAAGATTATCCTTCTCTCGCTCTCGGCGGAACTGGCTTAATCATTGTCGTCGGTGTCGCGCTCGAACTCAACAGTCAAATCGATGGTTTACTAGCTGGTAAATCGTTTGATGAGGTTGTGGCTAGTGGAGGACAATTCTAATGCTTAAGAACATCATTCTCATGGGCCCGCCAGGGGCTGGCAAGGGAACCCTTGCTAAACAACTGAAAGTCGCTCATAGTCTCGTCCATATTTCGACGGGGGATATGTTCCGTGAAGCGATTAAAACCGGCACTCCATTAGGAAAACTCGCTCAATCCTTTATTGCAAAAGGTGATCTCGTTCCTGATGATGTCACAATTGGCATTGTCAAAGACAGATTATCACAAGAAGATTGTGCGAACGGATTTCTTCTCGATGGCTTTCCCCGCACTTTAGTGCAAGCTGAAGCGCTGGACAAATTAGCCGTTGAAATCCACCGTCCAATCGATGTTGTTGTCAATCTCGATTGTGATGAAAAAGAACTCATCCGCCGCATTAGCGGAAGACGAGTTTGCAAGAACTGTGGAACTCCTTATCACATCGATACCATGAAATCAAAAGTTGAAGGTATCTGCGATGTCTGTGGTGGACCACTCTTCCAAAGACCAGACGACAACGAAGAAGCGTTGAAAGTGCGTCTTGGTCACTATATTCACGACACTAAACCATTGTTAGACTACTATGATGCCAAAGGCTTATTAGTCAACTTCAATTCCTTAGTGGGTAGTGAAGACTTATTCGATGAAGTAAGTTTATTTCTTAAGAGTAAATAACATGATCATTGTCAAATCTCCCCGAGAAATCGCTTTGATGAAACGCGCTGGTGAAACGGTCGGTCTCGTCTTTAAAACCTTAGAGAAAGAGATACGCGCTGGGATGTCCACTTTGGATATCGACACCATCGTTGAAAAAGTCATGCGCGATTCTGATTGCATCCCCGCTGAAAAAGGCTATCATGGCTTTCCCGGCTCGGCTTGCGTCTCAGTCAACGAGACTCTCATTCACGGAATACCTTCTAACAAGATTATTCTTCGTGAAGGGGATATAGTCTCCGTGGACATTGTGGCAACATATCAAGGCTATTCCGCTGATGGGTGCCGTACCTTCGCGGTCGGCACCATCACCGAAAGAGCAGCTCGGCTCATGGAAGTCACCAAACAGTCATTCTTTGAAGGAGTGAAATTAATCGCTCCGGGAGTGCACTTAGGTGATATAAGTGAAGCGATACAGAAATACAACGAAAATCATGGTTATAATGTCGCGCGGGATTTCACCGGTCACGGTATCGGCGCCCACATGCATGAAGATCCTGTCATTCCAAACTATGGTAAAGCTGGAACCGGCCCAATTCTACAAAAGGGCATGACTCTAGCCATCGAACCGATGGTGCTCGAAGGTCGCAAAGACACTCGTGTCCTCGGGGACGGATGGACCGTAAAAAGCAAAGATGGCAAACTGACGGCTCACTATGAGAACACAGTTGTCGTCACTGATGAAGGATTTGAAATTATTACCATGTACGAAGGAGAAAAATAACTTATGTCAAAAAAAGACGTCATCGAAGTACAGGCGGTCGTTTCCGAAGTCTTACCTAACGCGATGTTCAGAGTAAAACTCGAAAATGGCGTCGTGATTCTGGCCACCGTTTCTGGCAAAATCCGCATGAATTACATACGCATTCTTCCAGGCGATAGAGTTACGGTAGAAATCTCGCCTTATGATTTAACACGGGGCCGCATTACATTCCGGTTTAAATAAACCGTAGGAAAAAATTATTTAGGAGGAAAAACTTATGAAAGTCAGACCCTCAGTGAAACCGATCTGCCCAAAGTGCAAAGTTATTAGAAGAAATGGCAAAGTTATGGTCATTTGTTCTAATCCAAAGCACAAGCAGAGACAAGGTTAATAGGAGGAAATAGAATATGGCACGTATTGTTGGTGTTGATATTCCGAACGACAAGCCAGTCTGCATCTCCCTTACCTATATTTATGGTATTGGCAGACACACCGCTCAACTTATTTGCGATGCCGCAAAGGTTGCTGGTGGAACGAGAGTAAAAGATCTTACTGATGATCAATTAGCCGCTCTTCGTGGCGAAATTGCAAAATTCAAAACCGAAGGTGAACTTCGCCGTGAAGTAGCTCTTAATATTAAGCGTTTAACTGAAATTAACTGCTACCGTGGCATTCGCCATAGAAAAGGTCTCCCTGTTCGTGGTCAAAGAACCAAAACTAACGCTCGTACCCGTAAGGGTCCAAGAAAGACCATCGCGAACAAGAAAACCGCCCCACAAGGCTAAAGAAAGGAGAATTAGAACACAATGGCTAAAAAAACAAGCACACGTAAAAAGAAAATTAAACGTACATTTACTAAAGGTGTCGCCCACATTCATTCTACTTTCAACAACACAATTGTCACTATCTGTGATGAACAAGGCAATGCTCTAGCATGGAGCAGCTCAGGCGCAATGGGTTTCAAGGGTGCTAAAAAATCCACTCCATTCGCCGCTATGCAAGCCGCTGAAGCCGCTGGAAAAGCCGCCTACGATCAAGGTATCAGACAAGTTGACGTCGACGTTAAAGGTCCCGGCCCAGGCCGTGAAGGAGCCATTCGCTCTCTCGCAGTCTCTGGATTGGTTGTTTTAAGTATCGTTGATACCACCCCAATTCCTCACAATGGTTGCCGCCCACCAAAGCGTCCTCGTGGTTAATTAGGAGGTATGACTATGAAAATCGCGAATCCTTTTGAAAGATTTGGTATCACCCAAGCCGACTATGATGGCACCGAGAATTACGGTCGCTTCATCATCGAACCACTTGAAGGTGGCTTTGGATTGACTCTTGGCAATGCTCTTCGTAGAGTTTTACTCTCCAGCTTACCAGGCGCTTCAATCTACGCCGTGGAAGTGGAAGGTGCACGTCATGAATTCACCGCTCTTGAAGGAGTGGAAGAAGATGTTACGTCCATCATCCTCAATCTCAAAGACCTAGTCTTGAAGATTGCTTCCGAAGACAATGATAACAAACGATTAGAGCTCGATGTTCAAGGTCCAGCCGTCGTTAAAGCCAAAGACATTCACTGCCCAACTGGAGTGGAAATTATCAATCCTGATTTAGTGATTGCTAATCTCACTGAAAGTGGACACTTAAAGATGGTCTTACACGCTCGTAATGGCCGTGGGTATGTCACGGGTGAACAAAATAAAACAATTCACTCATCCTTACCTTTAGGCGCTATCTCAACCGATAGTAATTATTCGCCAGTTCGCAAAGCTAACTACACTGTCGAAAAGACTCGTGTGGGACACGATTCTCGCTTCGATAAGTTAACTTTAGAAGTTTGGACTGATGGATCTGTTCTTCCTCAAGAAGCAGTCGCCATGAGCGCTCTCATCCTCATCGATCACTTGCATAAGTTCGAGAATCTCGCTGAGATTACTCGTGACATCAACATCGAAAAAGATGAAGTTCAAGTCGAAGAAAACAAATACGAGAATATCACAATCGAAGAACTCGATTTATCCGTCCGTTCTTACAACTGCTTAAAGAGAGCCGGTATCGCTACCGTCCTTGAATTAACAGAGAAGAGCGAAGAAGATATGATGAAAGTCAAAAATCTCGGTAAGAAATCCCTTAAAGAAATTAAAGAGAAACTCGCCGGTATTGGTTTGGCCTTCAAAGACTTTGAGTAAGGAGGTTTTAGAAAATGCCAGCACAAGGTCGTAAAAACGTACATGGTAAAACCGGTGTTAGATTTAAAGCCGCTTATACCAAAAGTAAATATGAAAACATGCTCCGCAATGTCGTCACTGATTTAATCATTCATGGTCAAGTCAAAGT
>ENA-UOWO01002767-UOWO01002767.1-activated-sludge-metagenome-genome-assembly--contig:-NODE-2767-length-21319-cov-5.993792_pt1 | contig 21319 bp, 16 predicted proteins | sample MGYA00238148_ERZ761564 | MGnify/ENA primary metagenome ERZ761564 (study PRJEB28885, sample SAMN05720194) | activated sludge metagenome | isolation source: Anaerobic digester | place: USA... | reverse complement strand
GTGTATTCGGTATTGGAGGATTAGGCGACCAATTAAAATCGGCAATAGGAGAAGGAAGAATTGAAATTACTTTAGATGAGATATCGGTTTTATTACATGAATTCGGATTGCCTGAAACAAGTGTAATTGTATACGATCCGGGTGCGGCATAGGTATTACTTGGATTAGTTGCTCCGCTAGTTTGACCATCTCCGAAATTCCAACTCCATGTTGTGGCATTGGTTGAAAGATCTGTGAAATTGACTAATGCAGGCATACAAATACTATCCGGCATATTAAATGCAGAGATAACATTGCTATTCGTAAAATCAATTACTTTGGTAATGACAGAAGGACTATTACAAGCATTTGTATCCGTCATAGTGAGTGTAATGGTATAAGTGGTTGCGTTTGGCCATTCTTGTTGTGGAGGGTTTGCACCGTTATAGGTGTCGCCATCTCCGAAGTCCCAAAAATAGGTGGTACCAACACCTGACCCAGTATTGGTAGAGGTATTTGTAAATGTTGCTTTGTATGGGCCACATGAGTCTGTTTTTACATAATTAAAATCAGCAGTAATTGAATCATCTTTTACAACAATGGTGATAGTGGTACTGTCTACACTAAATGTACATCCGTTCGGATTTGAGGCATATAGTTTTACAATATAAGTGCCTGCATTAGGGTAAACATGCACAGGATTAACAGTGGTTGAAGTAGGCGAGCCATCACCAAAATCCCAAACAAAATTGACTGCACTCGTACTATTATTTAAAAACTGAACAGTATCTGGTGCACAACCAATGGTATCGCCTTGTGCAATGGCAACCGCATCAGGATTTTGAAAATCGAATTTGATTTTTAAAGCACCAAAATTGCAATTGGTTGTCGTTGCTTTTGTAGTTGAATAAGCTCCTGGTGTAACTGGGAAATTTTGAGTGCCACCTCCGCAGGCTGAGCAGATGGCTTGATAGATAATCCCGTTTTCGTCGAATCGACTGGTACCGCCATCTACATGCTCACCACCCCCAGCATTTTGACCGAAGTATGAACCATAAACTTGTGATACAAAGTTTTTACTTAATACAATAAAATAATAATCACTTCCATCGGTTGTGGCTTGTAAAGGATTCATAAGAGGTAATCCAATAGTTGATCCCGGGTTACCTGGAATTATTGGTCCGCCCCAACCTGACACATATACGTTTTGACATTTATCAACTAAAAATGCATTAATTGCAATATCTGTACTGAATGTAGAACCCGTTCCAAATACAGTTGAAGCTAAAATAGTTGTCAGATTTGTATTTAATTTTGTGATATATTGACTTGAGTTTGGCACTGAAAATACACCAGGTGTAACTGGGTAGGCTCCCATTGTTTGTCCAACAATAAACACATGATTGCTATCATCAGTTTGAACACCGAACGTTTGATCGTATTGATTTGTTCCTATAAAAGTACCAGCCATTAAAGCCTTTGAACCTGTATTGAATTTTAAAAGAAATCCATCAGTACCACCTAAATAAGATGGATTTAAAGTACCTGTTGTTACTGGAAACGTTGGGCTTTCAGTTCCGCCAGCTACGAAAATTTCACTCGGATTGATTTTATTAATGGCTAAAACATAACCTGCATCGTTAAGTGTGCCTCCTAAATAAGTACTCCACATTAATGAACTTAAATTTGAATTTAATTCAAAAACAACCGCATCTTGCTGGCCACCTAAAGCTGATTGCGTTGGTATAACGGTTGGAAAATCAGTTGAGCGTGTACTAGCTGTTACATAAATATTATTATTTGCATCTACAATTACTTCACTTCTAGCATCATCGGCATAATTGTGTTTTAGGCCACCAATCGTTAATTCAGAAAGAAAGACATTCACACCATCTTCACCACTTCCTCCAACATAGGTTGAACCCAAAAGTACTGTACCGGTTGAATTAAATTTTGCAACAAAAATATCACCACTTCCATTATAGGTATTATCGAAACAACCAGCAGTTAATGGAAATGAAGAAGCGATTGAAAATGTTCTACCTGCAATCACTAAGTTACCTGCATGGTCAACAATCATACTATGAGGTTGCTCATTATCAGTACCTCCAAAATAAGTCGCATAAATACAAGTGGCACCCGTTGGATCAAATTTACTCACACTCACATCAGTTGGGACAATGCCTAAACCTGCACCTGGGTTATTTCCACCTCCATAATTAATTTGAATAGCACCTACAGTCACTGGGTAACTTCCTGTCAACGTAGTAGAAAAACCTGGTTGATCATTTACAACTACACCGCCAGCATAAAAAGCGCCTGTGCTATCGTAAGTGGCTGTAAATCCCCAATTGTCGGCGGTTGAACCTGTGAAGGAACAAAATACAATGGCAGGATCGATGGTAAGAGGGTAGTTTTTATCATATCCTTTTGGAAAAGAAAATGAAACAATATTATTTTTCAATGAAAATTTGCCGACTACCTCTTTGCGCTCATCATTGATATATTGAAAACAAAAGGGTTTAAGTTCTTTAACTTCACCTAATGAAGTTTTAATAATAAGGTTGCCATCTTGTAAACTAAGACCATCGGTACCCACATATTTTAATTGAATTTGATCGGCATCTGTATTAGGTGAAACAATAAACTCATATTTAATATTGCCTTCTTCGCTATAAACATGCGCATTAATTCCATCATATAAATTGGTGTAATCAACAGCTAATGCGCCTAAAACTCCTGTTTTCCATCGTTCAGGATTAGAACCTAAATAGTAATTATAATATTTTGTTTGTAATTTTTGAGGAGATAATGACACATTAGGATTGCTATTGACAAATTCGATATCAAAGGCATGATATTTTAAAACAGTTTCACCCATAACCTGCCCATGCTTAACCCCATGCATATAAGCATTGTTGGCAGCATCGGCCATCGAAATTCGAAATCCATCCTTACGCAAGAAGATATTGCCAAGCGGCCCCATACCCTTGAATTCGAAAGGAGCATCCCATTGACCTTGATTTTCTATATACTCTATCGAAGAATATGAATGTATATGTTGACTGTAAATATTCTTAGAGAAGAAGAGCGTCAGGCAAGTAATAAAGAGTGTAATTATCTTTTTCAAAGCAATCATTTAACAGTAAATTTAGTGAATTAAATTATAAATCTAGATAATTCAAAGACGAAAATAAAATAGGTTTGGTTAGAAATGACAGAAGGAATACAAAATATGCTTATTTTTGCCACAAAAAAATGGCCATGTTAAAGACAGGAAATCCAATCGTAAGCATCTATACTGAAATGACACCGAATCCAGAGACGATGAAATTTGTTGCTAACAAGCTTTTGTATCCAAGTAAAAGTGTTGATTTTCAATCTGAAGAGTCATCATCTCCTTCGCCATTAGCAAAACAGTTATTTGGATTCCCATTTATCAAGGGTGTTTTTATAGCAAGCAATTTTATAACATTGACCAAAACTTTAGAAACTGATTGGAATGATGTGATTCCAAGTATTAGAGAATTTTTAAAAGAATATCTTGAAGAAGGGAAAGTGATTATTAATGAAGATGAACTTGTAAAACCAGAAGAGTCGAATATCATTCATGGTGATGATAAAGATGTTGTAAAACGAATTAAAGAATTACTTGAAAACTATGTTAAGCCTGCCGTTGAAATGGATGGTGGTGCAATTTCTTTTAAAAGTTATCATCAAGGCATCGTTTCACTTTCATTACAAGGTTCATGTAGCGGATGCCCATCATCAATGATTACTTTAAAATCAGGTATCGAAGGCATGATGAAACGTATGATACCAGAAGTAAAAGAGGTGGTTGCAGAAGCAGATTAGGAATTTTTTCCAATCCACAAGGTAGCAAATAATATAAAGAATTAATTCTTTTTTTTTCCGACTCAAATTTTAAATTTGTGGGTCACCTTTTTGCATGCAAAAATTATCTCAACAACAGCGTTTATTACAGAAATTATTGCCTCAACAAATTCAATTAATGAAATTGTTGCAGGTTCCTACGGCCTACTTAGATGAAAGAATTCTTGAAGAAATCGAAGAAAATCCAGCCCTCGAACTAACTGCAGAAGATCATGAAGAAAAAACCCTTGATGAGAAAACGCCCGAAGAATTGCGCGATGAATTAAAAATTGATGAAAATGAGGATTATGTGAGTGCTGATGACACAGATGAATTTGAGAAAATTGATATTTCAGATTATGTGAAAGAGGGAGATGATGAAGATGCTGATTATAATTTTCAAAAGGATGTATATGGTAGTGACGATGATGATGATTTTGCTCATCATCAAGCTCGCTCCGAGACCACCTTTTATGAACATATGTTGGCACAGGTTAATTTGCTTTATTTAGAAGAAAGGAAACAACAAATTGCAGAGTTTATAATTGGGAGTATTGATGATGATGGTTATTTGCGTAGAGATATTCCATCTATAATAGATGATCTTTCGTTTAGACAAAATATTGCAACAAATGAAAAAGAACTCATTCAAATTCTATCACAAATTAAAGATTTTGAACCAGCTGGCATAGGTGCTGGAGATCTAAGAGAGTGCTTAATACTTCAATTAAAACGTAAAGAATCGACACCTGTCATTCAGAATGCAATTAAGGTATTGGATAAATATTTCGATGAATTTACAAAGAAGCATTACGATAAAATTTTAAGAGGGTTGTCGATTACGGATGAACAATTAAGAGAAATTATACAAGTCATTATTCGATTGAATCCTAAGCCTGGCGCTATTTATAGTGGAGGTAATAAAAATGATACGTATATCATTCCCGATTTTTATATTATCCAGCAAAATGGAGAATTGGAATTGCAACTCAATCAACGAAACGCCCCTGAATTAAGAGTTTCTAGTACCTTTAGAGATATGCTCAAAGATTTTGATCGAGGCGAAAAAAAGGACAATCGTCAAAAAGAGGCGGTTCTATTTATTAAACAAAAAATTGATTCGGCGAAATGGTTTATTGATGCTGTTAAACAACGTCAAGATACTTTGCTGCAGACCATGAGTAGTATTATGCGTTTGCAAGAAGATTTTTTTTTAACAGGCGATGAAAGTAATCTTCGACCTATGATACTGAAGGATATTTCTGATCGAACAGGTCTTGATATTTCAACTATTTCTCGTGTGGTAAACAGTAAATATGTTCAAACTGAATTTGGTACCATCAAACTAAAGTATTTCTTTTCAGAATCATTATCAACCGATAGTGGTGAAGAGGTATCAACACGTGAAGTGAAAATGAAATTGAACGAAATTATTCAAGGTGAAATTAAAACACAACCTTTGTCAGACGAAAAGTTAACCGAACTCATGAATGAGAAAGGATATAATATCGCACGTAGAACAGTTGCTAAGTACAGAGAACAATTAAATATTCCGGTGGCTAGGTTGCGAAAAGAACTTTAAATCTGGAATTTACAATCAAACAAAAGAGGGATTTTCCTATTTATTGCAAATATTCGACTTCATATCTAACAGATTCAATAGAAATAGGTATTTTTGAAAGCTAGTAGCAAGAACTTATGAAAAAAATTCTCTTATTCCTCATTATCATTTCGACGCAATTTATTGGTCGTGCACAAGAAATTAAAGGTGAAACCATTACCGTTTTAAAAGGTGGAATTACTGTTATCCGGTTTAACGCCGACATTGTAAATTTTAGATTAGGCGATAAAGAAGATTATAATATTAATGTTGAAGAGGGTACTTCAATAAGATTATGGGCGAAGACAGGTGTTACCGATCCAAAGACAACAAACTTGGTGGTAACTGAGGGGAAACGAAATCATTTATTTACCATTCAATACAAAGAGAAAGGAGATTTTAATTCAACCTATTACGACTTTAGTAATTTGAAAGAACTCAAGAAAAAACTTTCATCAAAACCTGTTGTAAAAGAAGAAAGTGTAACTGAAATTGTAGAAGAAAAAGTGGAAGAAGAAAAACCAATTGCTTCTAATGATAAAAAGAAAGAAACCGAATCAAAATCTGCTAAAAAAGCCCGCGAAGAAAAAGAAAAGCAATTAGCAAAAGAACAAAAAGAACGTGAAGAGCTCGAAGCGAATATTGCCAGTGAAAAGCAAAAGCAAGCTGATTTAGAGAAACAGATAGCAAGTGAAAAACAAGAACGTGCCGAAAAATTGGCTTCAGATAAAAAAGTACGAGAAGCTAAAGAACTTAAGTTGGCCAAGGAATTAAAAGAAAAAGAAGAAAGCGAACGACTGGCACTTCTTGAAAAAAAGAAACAAGAAGAATTAGATAAAAAAATTGCTTCGGAAAAGAAATTGAAAGATGAAACAGCAGCAAAATTAGAAAAGGAAAGAAAATTGCGTGAAGAGAAAGAAAAGAAATTAATTGAAGATAGAATTGCTAAGCAAGAACATGACTTAGCTTTAGCAAATACTCAAAAAGAGCAGAACGAATTAAATGCAAAACTAGCAGCAGAAAAAAAACAACGTGAGTCGTTAGAATTGAAATTAGCACAGGAAAGAGCGAAGAGAGATGCAAATGAAAAAGCCCTGGCTTTGGAAACACAAAAAAGAGAACAGAAAGAAGCTGCATTAGCTAAGGAACGCCAAGTAAGTGAAGCACGTGAGCAAAAGCTAGCTCTAGAAAAAAAGAAGCGTGAAGACGCCGATAGAAAAATATTAGAAGAAAGAAAAAAGCGTGAAGAACAAGAACAAATTGCAAAAGAAGAACGTGAACGTTATGTGCCACCACCACCAACAATTGATATTCGTAAAAAATTTCCAACCATCAATTTTAATGAACCACCCGAAGGGCAATATTTTGATGGACAGTACTATGCCGATACAACTGCATATTACAAAGCCGCACAGGTTTATTTAGTGCAAAAAGAAGATGCTAAATTTAAAAATGCAGGCACTGAAATGGATGGAATTAGAATTCAATTATGCAATATTAATTTTTCAGGTAATGCAGCATATATTCGATTTAAAATCGAAAATAAAACATCTAATTATTTTATTTTAGGAGCAACCATGCTTAAGGTACTTGAAGCAGAAAGCGGCAAAAAGTATCAACTAAATCCTTATTATCTTTCGTCGTTTCCAATTATTGATGCAAACTCAAGCGATTATATTGTATATGTGATGAAGCCACAACAAAATATTTCGCCCGATTCATTTGTGATGATGTCGATTAGAGAAAGACAAACTTCGAAAAAATTTGAATTGAATTTCCCAGGTAATTTTTATACGGATGCACTGAAGGCTGTTGAGAAATAAAATTATTCAGATTGATTTTCTTACTTCAAATAATATGGAGAAATCATAATGTACACAACCACACCTGTAATGGCTACATAAAGCCAAATGGGGAAGGTATATCGAACTAATTTTTTATGTTTCGCAAACTCACCTGTTAAAGCACGATAGGCACTATATAATACAAAAGGCATAACCAATCCAGCCAACACAACATGGGTGCTAATAATAAAATAGTAAATAAACCTTGCTGTGCCGGCTAACGATTTTTCATCATCGCTTAAAATGCCATTATGATCAAGATCGCCATATTTTGTTTCGCCTGTAAATAAATGATGAGCAATATAAAATACAAGAAATAATACCGACAAACCCATCGTAAATAACATCGTTTTTTTATGGAGTTCTTGTTTTTTTTGTTTGATAAAGATTAGTCCAGCAATTAATAAAAAACTAACAATAGTATTGACACCAGCGCTCAACATAGCAAAAATATGAGCATCGAATCCGAGTTCAATATCAAGAGTTACTTTGTCTAATATGGTAACAGCGAGAAATACAATTGCTGAAAAAATCCAAATCAGAATATGTGCTTTTTTATCGTTTTTTTTCCAAGTTGCAGTCAACATAATATTTTAATATTAGAAGGTATAGTTTTTTTATTTCTGTAAATTAATTGATTATACTTTCAAAAGTGAAAGTTTATCTTCTTCTACTTTTTTCGTGAAATCTGTTTTTCTCAAGCATTAAATAGGTAATATCTTCGGCACAAATTCGTACTTTTTCTGAATCTAGTCCATTATAATAACCTCTTATATTTCTGTATTTATCAATTAAAACAAATTGTTCAGGATGTATAAAATCATCAACGCCACCATCACCTGCAACCAATTTTAAATTTAATTCATTGCGCGCATAGCTATAAATTTCTTTCTTATTGCCAGTTAAAAACAACCATTTTTCGTGATTCACTTCAATTTTATCGGCGTAATTTCTAAGTCGTGGAAATGAGTCAGTTAAAGGATCGACTGAAATTGACACAAAACGAACCGAGCTATCATTTTTTATAAAAGCTTTGTTTAATAATTTCATGTTTTTCATTAAAACAGGACAAATTGTATTGCAGGATGTAAAGAAAAAATTGACCACTAAAATTTTCCCTTTGAGTGACTCGTTTAGTGAAATTGAATCTCCTAATTGATTTTGCAATTTTATATCGCGAAGCACATGGTAAGTAGTGTCTTTCACAAATTTGCCATCAACAGCATGACTATCGATTTTTTCAATATTATAATGATTCGGAAGTTTTACATGTCCATCGTGCCCATTTAATTTTAAATACAAATAAGCGCCTACCGGAACAAACAAACTAAATAAGCCACCAATTAGGATACTCTTTAGTCTTATACTTTTACTCATGGCGCAAATGTAATACGCAAAATCTAATTCTAAATTCTAATTCTTAATACCAAATCAGAAATTTCAAATTCCAAATAGAAAATTCTAAATAGGAAATTCTAAATTCGACCATCGACTTTTAACTATCGACCATGGACTATCGACAATAGACTTTTAATTTTCTGTTTTCACCCTTCTACTTTTCGAATTTATAATATATCTATTTAGGCTATGGAAATCTTGTTGCATAAACCTTACCTTTGCGCCTCGTATGAAAATTTTATTAAAATACTTATCTCGGTATAAAAAACTGGTTTTCCTTTCCTTTTTATTGGCTACATTGAATATTGGTTTTTCGCTTTGCGATCCTATCGTATATGGATGGTTGATTGATAAAGTAAAAGTTGTAATTGATGTGAAGCCAAGGGTTATGGAAGAATATGCCTTTTTGATTTTGGTTTCAAAATATATTTTGGGCTTAATCGGTGTGGCTATGTTATCGCGTATTGCTAAAGCTTTTCAAGATTATACAGTCAATACTGTGATTCAAAAATTTGGTGCCGATGTATATACAGATGGATTAAAACAAGCATTGCAATTACCCTATCAAAAATTTGAAGATCAACGAAGTGGTGAAACTTTAGCGGTTTTAGAAAAAGTTCGTTCTGATAGTGAAAAGTTTATGACTCAGTTTGTGAATATTGTTTTTTCATCTGCAGTGAGTATTGTATTTGTCATTATTGCAGCATCTATCATATTTCCTCCTATTATTTTAGTTTATACAATTGGTGCTATTTTGTTGTCATTATTGATGGGGGTGTTGAGTAAAAAAATAAAAATTATTCAACGCAGTATATTAAAAGAAACAACAGCTCTTGCTGGCGCTACAACTGAGAGTTTGAGAAATATTGAATTGATAAGAAGTTTAGGATTAACAGCGCAAGAAATTCGACGTTTGAATATATCTACATTTAAAATATTACGTCTCGAATTAAAAAAAGTGAAGAGTGTTCGGGCGCTTAGTTTTATTCAAGGGACTTCAGTTAATTTTCTTCGACAATGTATTGTATTTACGTTGTTTTATATTTTGTTTCATGATCATATCACATTAGGGCAGGTATTTACTTTTCAGTTTTTTTCATTTTTTATATTTGCGCCATTACAAGAATTAGGCAATGTGATGTTGGCTTATCGTGAAGCCGAATCATCTCTCATTAATTTTGAGAAATTGATGAATACACCTGTTGAAGTGAAACCAGAGAATCCTGTTATCATTAACGAAATAGAAGAATTGCGTTTTGAAAATGTAAGTTATAAGCATTTAACAGCTCGTCAGAATGCATTAAGTGATATCACATTTAATGTACGAAAAGGAGAAACAATTGCGTTTGTTGGTCCATCGGGTTCGGGTAAAACGACCTTGGTGAAATTATTAGTTGGACTTTATAATCCTCTTGAAGGAAATATTAAGTACAATAATGTATCCTACAAGGATTTAGATATTGAAGAGTTTAGACATCAAATTGGTTTTGTAACTCAAGACACTCAACTGTTTGCAGGTAGTATTAAAGAAAATCTTTTATTTGTAAACCCTCGTGCAAGTGACGCAGAAATGGAAACAGCATTGAAAAAAGCTTCTGCTTTTACATTATTATCACGAGCTGAAAATGGTTTAGAGACAGTAATTGGTGAAGGAGGAATGAAGATTTCGGGAGGTGAAAAACAACGTTTGTCAATTGCTCGAGCATTGCTTCGACATCCTAAATTATTGGTATTTGATGAGGCAACATCTGCTTTAGATTCAATTACGGAAGAAGCCATTACAAATACTGTAAAACAGATATCATCAGATCGCGAACAAATTAATATTTTAATTGCTCATCGTTTATCTACAATAATGCATGCCGATAGAATTTATGTTTTAGAGAAAGGAAAAATTGTAGAGACAGGCGCGCATCAAAAATTAGTTGATGAAAAAGGTTTGTATTATGCAATGTGGCGTCAACAAATTGGTGAGAGACAATTAGAATTAATAGATTAAAAAAACTATGACTATGTCAAATAAAATGCCAAACCGATTTCTAAGTATGTTGGGGATGAAATGCCCTAATTGTCACAAAGGAAATATGTTTACAAACAAAAGTGTTTTTCCATTAAATAAAATACTAGATATGCCTGAACGATGCTCGGTATGCAATCAAAAATATGAAATTGAATTAGGGTTTTGGTATGGAACAGGTTATGTGAGTTATGCAATTAGCGTAGGTACTATATTTATTTTGGCTCTTATTTTTGGATTAACCTATGGCTTCTCTTATAAAAATAATTCCATCTATATTTTTATTGGTGTAATGATAAGTTGTTTGGTTTTGTTTCAGCCCTGGATTATGCGTTATTCGAGGGTACTTTATCTTTATGTATTTGTGAAATATGGTCGTGGGCAAACATTAAAAAGTGAGTAATTGAAAAACCCAATTATATGGTGCCCATTTCAATTGTAATTCTAACTAAAAACGAAGCAAATAATATTGCTCGTTGTCTTGATTCAGTAAATGGGCTTTCAGATGATATATTGGTGATTGATAATGGAAGTACCGATGCAACAGTTGAAATTGCTAAATCGCATGGAGCTCATGTGCATCAGGTAAAATGGGAGGGTTATGCAGCAACAAAAAATAAAGGCAATACCTTTTCTAAGTATGATTGGATTTTGAGTTTAGATGCAGATGAGGAATTGGATAAATTAATGTGTGATGACATACAATCTAAATTTTCAAAACCCATTGCTCATACTACAGTCTTTCAGCTCCAACGAAAGATGATTTATTGTGGTAAAATTTTACGATATGGTTCGGTAGCGAAAGAATTTAGATTGCGATTATTTAATAAATTAGTAGGTCAATGGAATGATAATATTGTACATGAAGATTTGAAGTTTAGTGAACTAGTTCAAACAAAAACATTGAATGGATACTTATTTCATCATTCTTATCAAAGTCAGTTAGAGCATATTGAGCGTTTAAAAAAGTACGCACAACTTAGTGCCAATCAAATGAGTCAATTGGGAAAAAAGTCGAATTTTGTAAAATTGAATTTGAGTCCGCTTTTTAATTTCATCAAGAATTATATATTCAGGCTTGGTTTCTTAGACGGTAGTTTAGGATTTCAATTTTCGATGAATGAGATGGGGTATGTGAAACAGAAATATCAATTTTTAAAAAGGCTTGAATCAAAATAGTGTGTAAAAAAAATTATGACTATTATGATGCAAGCATCTCTTATGGTGCAAGCGTCTCGCTTGTTCCATTGCCACAAGAGCGTCCGCTTATTTATTTACTACCTATAGTCACTTACACTAATACAACTAAAAAATGTTTCCTGATCATCTTATAATTTAGGATAATCGTAAAACAGCAAAGTTTTCTTTGCATTCACAAAATCATGCCATGAATTTGTATCTATATTAAAAGCCATGATAGCGCAAGTTGGCATATTATCGGTTATAACGCCCGCCAATGAATTTGCAAAATCCGTTATCCCATTATTATGACAAACAACTATAATGGTTTGATAGGTGTCATCGGTCTCTGATATTGTATCCTGAATAATGGGTGGTTGTGCATGATAGAGTTTATCTTCCCATTGAATTTTATCAAGAGGATAGTTAATTTCAGTTGCAATAAGGGAAGCAGTTTGTGCAGCTCGTTGAGCCGTACTTGCAATCACTAAATCAATATTTAAATCTCTTTGAGCCAACCGTTTGCCCATCATTGGTGCATCCCGTAAACCACGTTCATTTAACTCACGATCATAATCTTTTTGACCAATATTTGACCAATCAGATTTGGCATGTCGTATAAGGATGAGGTTTTTCATGAACGAAGAAATTTAATTCTCTGCCTTATTAATTGTTATTATAAAATGGTAATTTAACAACCATGGCTTTCAATAATTTTTCACGCACTTCAATATATACTTCGCTACCAATTGAAGCATGGCTTTTTGAAATATAACCCATGCCAATAGCTTTGCTCAAACTTGGACTTTGCGTACCGCTTGTAACTCTACCAATCAATTCGCCTTCGGCGGTTTTAATTAAATAATCATGACGAGGAATGCCTTTATCAATCATTTCAAAACCAACTAATTTTTGTGTAGGTCCATCAGTTTTTGTCTTTTCAATGGCTGCGCGATTTGTAAAATCTTTTGTGAATTTGGTGATCCAGCCTAAACCAGCTTCAATCGGATTGGTGGTATCATCAATATCATTTCCATAAAGACAGAAACCCATTTCAAGTCGAAGTGTATCACGGCATCCAAGTCCACATGGTTTAATACCGAATTCAGCACTGGCTTCCATTATTTTATTCCATACCATTTCAGATTCTTCGGCACTACCTTCAAAATAAATTTCAACACCACCGGCACCTGTATATCCTGTTGCGCTCACCAAAACGTTTTCTAGTCCTGCAAAATTACCTTTACAAAAAGTATAATATTGAAGGTTAATCAAATCCATGTCAGTTAATTTTTGCATGGCTTTTACTGCATTCGGTCCTTGAACAGCAAGCAAGGCAGTTTTGTTTGAAATATTATGCATCTCTACATTGGCTGTATTATGTTTCATAATCCAATTCCAATCTTTATCAATATTTGAAGCGTTTACAACTAGCATATACACTTTATTTTCTTCAACACAATAAACCAGAAGGTCATCAACAATACCGCCAGTTTCATTTGGAAGGCATGAATATTGGGCTTTGCCATTGGTAAGTTTTGCAGCATCATTACTTGTTACACGTTGAATTAAATCAAGTGCCCCTTCACCTTTTAAAATAAATTCGCCCATATGGCTTACATCAAAAATGCCAACACTATTGCGCACTGCTGCATGTTCATCATTGATTCCGGTATATGAAATGGGCATATTATAACCTGCGAATTCAGCCATTTTTGCACCTAATGCAATATGGATATTAGTGAAAGGAGTATTCTTCATTTATTAAAATTTTGACAAAAATAGAACTATCTTCTATTTATTCTATTTTTTTAATGATTAAGTCGGTTCGCACTTTTATATTTGCCTCCCACAACGAAATTATTTTCCGTATTCATGATCCAAAAAAGCCTTGCCTTTCTTTTATTTTTTTTACCTTATTGGGCTTGTGCTCAAAAAGGGACTGAAAAAATAGACGCTTCACCAATCGGGAAATTGAAGAAAGATATTGAGTACTTGGCTTCTGATGAATTAGAAGGTCGTATGGCTGGAAGCAAAGGAGAAACACTCGCTGCCAATTATATTGAAAAGCGTTTTGCCGAAATTGGTATACCATCTTATAAAGGTTCAAAATATCAATGGGATTTTACAATTAAAGATGGTAAGCGAGTTGGATCGAATGCCTATTTTAAAATTAATGATATCAAGTTAACGATAGGATCTGATATTATTCCAATGCCCTATGGTAGCGGTGATCGTATAAAAGGTGCAGCCCTTCCATTTGTTGAAGAAGAAAATAATGTTTGGATGATTTCAATGAAATCAATTAAGGCTGATGCTTCAAATCGACCTTTTAAAGTATTGTACGAAAAAGCAAATGCTTGTATAAAAAATGGAGCTACAGCCATTGTTTTTTTTAATGATATTGCCGCTGTCAACGATATCAATATTATTAATCATCCTAAGTTCGAATCTCTTTCTGTGCCTGTTGTGGTGGTGAATCATAAAGCTTATTTAAACACAATTCAACCCAATATGAAAAAAGATTGGATTGATATTGATGCTAAAATGGGATATGAAGATGCAAACATGACAGGTAAAAATGTTATTGCGATGATTGATAATAATGCACCGCTAACTATTGTAGTTACAGCGCATTATGATCATTTAGGTATTAATGGTGAAATATTTAATGGGGCTAATAATAATGCAAGCGGTGTGGCTTCATTACTTGCAATTGCTGAAATGATTAAGCTCAATAATCTCAAACAGTACAATTATTTATTCATAGCATTTTCAGGAAGCAAGTTTAATAACCAAGGCGCCATTTCGTTTTTACAAGCCAACAAAACTGCATTTAATTATGATTGTTTAATTGATTTAAATATGTTGGGGCGATTTAATAAGGTGGTTAAATCGCTCTTTGTTACTGGCGTTGGTACATCAACTGTTTGGGGCTCTTTATTGAATAAAAATAATAAAGGATTTGTTTTGAAAATTGATAGTGCTGGAATTGGATATGGAGCCTATTCGCTTTTTTATAAAAAAAGTGTACCACTTCTCAGTTTTAGCACAGGATATTCAAACGATTTTGCAAAACCTACAGATGATGCCATTAAAATAAATTATACCTCTCAAGTTGAAATCAATAATTTTATCTATAAAATTATTAGCGATTTAGATAAAATGCCTCGTATCTCGTTTACAGAAACTTTTAATATGGCTGAGAAACTTGAGAACTTAAAAAATGATTTAGGCTTTATTCCAGATTATAGTTTTCCAGATAATGGCATTCGTATTGCAACTTGCTTAACTAATAAACTCGCCGATAAGGCAGGCTTAGAAGCTGAAGATATTATCATACAGATTTCCGATTTTCGCATTATTGATTTTGATGATTATATTGAAGCCATGAACAAATCAGAAAAAGGAAAAGAAGTTTCAATTACTGTAAAAAGAGGTAAAAATGAATTTAAGTTTTTTGTAGTGCTTTAGGTTGAATTCGTAGTCTCTAATTATTTTTTAAATAGTATTTACAAACAGATGTTAGTCCGCAGATTGAACATTTAGGTGAGCGCGCTAAACAAATATATCTACCATGTAAAATAAGCCAATGATGTGCTTTGTGAACAAGTTCAGAGGGTATGAATTTAATTAATTGCATTTCGGCTTGAAGTGGCGTTTTAGCATTCGTTGTCAATCCAATTCTTGCTGATACTCGAAATACATGTGTATCAACTGCCATATTAGGTTGATTATCGATGACCGAAGTAATTACATTAGCGGTTTTTCTACCAACGCCAGGCAATTGTATCAATTCGTTCACTGTAAGTGGAACTTGTTCGTTAAATTGTTCAACCAATAATTGAGCCATCCCAATTAGATGTTTTGTTTTATTATTTGGATAACTAATACTTTTTATTAGCGGAAAGAGCTCATCAAAACTAGCTTTCGAAAGTGCACTTGGTGTGGGATATTTTTCAAATAAGGCAGGGGTGGTAAGATTTACGCGTTTATCGGTACATTGGGCTGAAAGTATAACCGCAACCAATAATTGAAAAGGATTATCGTAAAGTAATTCGGTTTCTGCTTCAGGCGCATGAATTGTAAAATAATCAATAATGGCATCGTAACGCTGTTTCTTAGTCATCTTGTAAAAGTACATGCAGATCACATTTACATGAAATATTATCTCAATTATTCATTTTCTCGTATAAATTTGTAGGCTACGATATGCGAACACAAATTTTTATCATCTCATTACTGCTTTTATTTTTTCATGCTGGAAATGCACAAACAGTTTTAGGGGCAACTGAAGAAGCAAGAGATTTGTATGCGATGGCTAGGCAGTACCTACAAAAAGGTGATTATGCAAATAGTATTATGGTTTATAATCAAGTAATACAGCTCGAACCCAAGAATTTAATTTATCGAAGAGAACTTGCAAATGTTTATTTTTTACAAGGCGATTTAATGCGTGCCGAACGAATGGTGGTACCCTTATTAAAAGCTGATGAGGCTGATGAAGAAACTTTTCAAATTGCCTGTAAAGTATTATCTGCAAAAAAGAAAACAGATGAAGCCAAAGAAGCCATCAATAAAGGGATCAGTAAATTTCCGAATTCAGGCTTATTGTACAAAGAGAAAGGCGATTTTTACACTGCCCAAAAGAAGTATGCTGATGCTTCAAAAGCTTGGGAGAAAGGCATTGAAAAGGATCCAAAATATTATATGAACTATTATAATTTGTCGAAGGTGTATTTTTTTACAAAAAATTATTTGTGGGCAATATACTACGGCGAGATGTTTGTGAATATGGAGAGCTTTTCCTCAAAGTCGCAAGAAATAAAAAAGATTATGTATGAAAGCTATAAATTTTTTATGGCTGAATTAAATAATCTAGCACTTGAGGGAAAAAATAGTCGATATGATAATCCAAAGGATTTTGAAACCTCTTTGTACAAAGTCTACGATAATTTACGCAATGTTGTAACAGGTGGCATACATATTGATAACCTGATTATGCTACGAACTCGATTTTTATTAGATTGGAATAAGAATTTTGCAAGTAAATATCCAAATGAGCTATTTGACTATCAACAAAGGCTTATTCAAAATGGATATTTTGATGCCTATAATCAATGGTTATTTGGCAGATTTGATAGTGAAAAACAATACAATGCTTGGGCGCAAACACATAATACGCTCATGAATAAATTTGACAATCATTTTCGAAGCAATAAATTAGTACCAAAAGATAACCAATATTATCATGACAATTAAGTTTGATTTATGGAAAAGATAACCCGACTATTTGATCTTCTTGAAAAATATGTAAAGCAATATCCGGCCAAGCCAATGTTGCATTCGAAACAAAATGGGAATTGGGTTGCTCATACAGCCACTGAAATAAAAGAATTATCCTATCAACTTGCGGCATCACTCAATCGATTAGGCATCCATCACAATGATTTTGATCCTATCAAGCAAGATAAAGTAGCGATCATTGCCAATAATAGAACTGAATGGCTTATCACAGATTTTGCTGTTCAATACAGTGGGGCAGTGCTTGTTCCAATCTATCCATCAATAACAGCAAGTGAGTGGGAATATATTTTAAATGAATCGCAAATCTCGGTCTTATTTATTTCCGATAAATTCATTTATAAAAAGGTTCGTTTAATTAAAGATAATGTGCCTACATTAAAACATATTTATTCATTTGATGATATTGAAGGGGTATTAAGTTGGAATGAATTACTTCAACCCTATTCAAGCGAAGAAGCAGCTAAAATTGAGGCAGTAAAAACTAATTCATTACCGCAACATTTAGCCACAATTATTTATACTTCTGGCACCACAGGTAACCCTAAAGGCGTTATGCTTTCGCATGATAATATTGTAAGTAATGTTAGAAGTTGTATGGAAGCATTTAGCTTTTGTGATAGCAATGAAAGAACCTTAAGCTTTTTACCGCTCAATCATATTTTTGAAAGAACGGTGATGTATATCTATATTAATAAATTGGTTTCAGTCTATTTTGCCGAAGGCATGGAAACCATCGGACCAGATTTAAGAGATGTGAAGCCAGTTGTATTTACAACTGTTCCGCGCCTACTTGAAAAAGTATATGAAAAAAATGATGCGAAAGGAAGTGAATTGCAAGGGATAAAAAGAAAATTATTTGATTGGGCCGTCAATCTAGCCTTAAATTTTGAAGTGGGTGCACCTCAATCTTTATTTTACAAGATGCAAATGGCTATCGCAGATAAACTTATCTTTTCGAAATGGCGTGAGGCTGTTGGTGGCGAAATAAAAGCCATCGTTACTGGATCTGCTGCCTGTCAGGTTAAATTACTACGATTGTTTACTGCCGCTAAAATTATTGTAATGGAAGGATATGGATTAACTGAAACTTCACCTGTTATTTCAGTTAATCGGTTTGAAGAATCGAATAGAAGATTTGGTACTGTAGGTACAGTAATCAATGAGGTTGAAGTAAAATTAGCTGAAGATGGAGAAATCATTTGTCGTGGTCCCAATATCATGATGGGGTATTATAAACATCCTGAATTAGATAGTGAAGTGATTAAAGATGGCTGGTTTCATACAGGCGATATTGGTCAATTTGTTGACAATAAGTTTTTGAAAATTACAGATCGAAAAAAGGAGATATTTAAAATTTCAGGTGGAAAGTATATCGCACCATTGCCTATTGAGAATAAAATGAAAGAGTCTATTTTTATCGAACAAATTATGGTGGTGGGTAGCAATGAAAAATTTGCCGGAGCCTTAATTGTGCCAGCATTTGATAAAATTCGAGAGTACTTTTCAAAGTTGAATGTGAGTATCGAAAAAAATGTAGATATGACATCTGATAAAGATGTATTGAAACTTATTCGACGAGAATTAGACCAGTTTAATGTCTTGTTTGCGCCACATGAGCAAGTAAAGAAATTTCAACTAATTGCTAACGAATGGACAATTGATGGAGGCGAATTAACAGCCACCATGAAACTAAAACGAAGGAAAATAGTAGAAAAATATGGGTATCTAATTGAAAAAATTTATGCTTAATATTGCAGCATAATGGCTTCGTAGTTCAATGGATAGAACGAGCGTTTCCTAAACGCTAGATCCAGGTTCGATCCCCGGCGAGGCTACTGATACATATTCGAATAGGATAGAGTTTAATTGAAAAAATATTATGCGCCTATTTTTTTTACCAATACATTGGCATGCGCAACAATCCCTTCTTCTCTTCCAACAAAACCGAGTTGCTCAGTAGTTGTGGCTTTAATTGAAATTAAATCAATGTCAATGTTTAAAGTAGCTGAAATGGCTTCTTGCATTGCGTTGATATAAGGTTTAATTTTAGGAAGTTGAAGACAAACGGTACTATCAATATTCACTATCTCAAATCCTTTTGCATGTAAAATTTCATTACTCTTTTTAAGTAAAATTTTACTATCAATATCTTTAAAGCTTTGATCGTTATCTGGAAAATGAGTGCCAATATCGCCTGCACCAACCGCTCCTAAAATGGCATCGCAAATTGCATGTAATAATACATCAGCATCTGAATGACCTAATGCCCCTTTAGTATGAGGAATTTTAATACCACCTAGCCAAAAATCTCTATCCTCTACCATTTGATGGTAATCGATACCATAACCTATTCTATACATGAATTGAAATTTTGTGACTTAAGCTCTTATCACTATTTGTCAGATGAACTTTTTCCTTTTGCAATACTTTCGAAATCCGCGAAATCAAAGAGTAATGAAAAGCGAAGTGTATTTGATAATGGATTTCTACTTACACCTGAACCAGAAGGAACTAAATAAGCAAAATTTAAACCGAATACATTATATTTTACACCAACACCTAAAGATAAAAAGCGTCGATCTCCTTTTTGTTTGCTTTCATAAAAATAACCTGCACGAGCAAAAAATTGGTTTTGATAAGCATATTCAGCGCCAATACTTAACATCACTTCACGTAATTCTTCGCTACCGCCACCTGTTGCATCACCAAACGAACTAAATACACCACTCATTACACTTTGTTCTTTTGGAACAGGAAATGTGTATTCACCAGTGCTATCGTTTTTTATCCATTTTGGAGAAGGAACTAATAATTTATTGACATCTAAGGCAACAGTTAATTTATTATATTCATCAATGACATAATTATAAGCCAATCCAATTCCTAAATTGGTAGGGATGAAATCTTTTCTATCATTCGAATATGATATTGGCGATCCTAAATTTGTTATAGCTAAACCAGCATTGATAGATGAGCTTTGACCGGTTTCGTCATTCGATTTAAGTTGCTTTTTGTAAAACGCACCAAAATCAACCGCGAATGAATTTCCAGGTTTGTAATTGACACCTGAATTACCAGCACCATTAATAATATTTGAATGAATGTATTTACCCGATATCCCTATAGAAAAACTTTCAGAAAGTTTTCGTGAATAACCTAAATCAAAAGCTACTTCACGTGGGTTACCTGTCCCAGCAGGGGTTGCATCAATGGTAGTATAATTAATTGATCCCATATTAAAGTAACGCATACTTAAACTTATGGCTTGATTTTTATTTTCAGCATCACCAAATTTTAAATAACCTGCGATATATGCCAAAAAGATATCAGGAACTAAATCTTTCAACCATGGTGTATAGGTAATCGAAATACCGGCATCTTTATCGGCCATTGCTAATTTTGAGACATTCCAAAATTGTGCATTCGCATCGGGGTCAATTGCAATACCCACATCACCCATAGCGCCAGATCGAGCATCAGGGCTGATACGCATAAAAGGCACCGCTGTTGTAATGGTTGTATAATCAGGACCAGAACTTTGTCCGTTTGTTGAGGTTTGTGCAATTACATTGTTCGAAGCAATTAATATTGCCGCGCATAAAGCTAGTTTCAAGGTTTTCACCGTCATTACTATAAGATTTGTTTGATGTAAATTTTTCTGCTGATAGGCTAAAAGATTGCGTCAAAAATTATTGAAACGCAAATATAGAGCAAATAATGAGAAGTTTTAGTTCAATAATATTAATTTAATAAGATTAATTTTTGGTACTTACTATCAGAAAATCCATTTTGAGATTTTACTGATAACTTGTACAAATACACACCTTTTCCTAGTTTATCGCCAAATTCATCTAAGCCATCCCATTCAATATTATCGCATCGAGTTCCTTCAGAATTCACCATTGTGCGAATGGTTTTAACCGTTTTGCCTGAAACTGAATAAATATTAATATTCACATGCAAATTTTGATTCGGCATATTATGTTCGAACATAAATTTTGTATGGGTGGTAAATGGATTAGGATAATTATACACATGAGTAAGCTGCCCTTCAGTACTATTTACAACAACAAAATCAAGGGTGGTTTCTGATGAGTTATTTGAAATATCCCAGGCTTTAAT
>ENA-UOWO01002764-UOWO01002764.1-activated-sludge-metagenome-genome-assembly--contig:-NODE-2764-length-21323-cov-9.739891_pt1 | contig 21323 bp, 23 predicted proteins | sample MGYA00238148_ERZ761564 | MGnify/ENA primary metagenome ERZ761564 (study PRJEB28885, sample SAMN05720194) | activated sludge metagenome | isolation source: Anaerobic digester | place: USA... | reverse complement strand
TCATCAGGATCAGGCTCACCGTCTTCATCTTCAGGAACACAGGAACTTATAAGAACTACGGATATCATCAGGGTCATTAAGTATAGTATCTGTTTCATCTCACAATCCTGTCTTCTGAAAAAACGGTTGATGGTCTGGCTTTAAAAGTGCGAAAAGAATATTGCTGTCTTCCCCTTCGATGTTCAATGTTTCGGTTCCTGGCATTACTGCTGAAAGTGTGTAGAACTTTCCGTTTGAATAAATTCTGAGATCAAAGCCGGCAAGTTCATCAGGAATGTTGAGCGTAAAAGAGTATCCGTTCATCACTTTTTCTGAAGTGACGCCAATTACAGCGTTAATTGGGGGAAACGGATCTCTCCAGAAAGTCACAAGCGGACTGCCGAGGGCGACAACCCCTTTTTTTGTCCATTTCCAGCTATCTTCATCAACTACAGGAACGGCAGGAACAGCCGGTATGGGAGGAGCGAAAGTGTCATTTTTTTTCAGTGCGTTATGGGCAAAAAGATAACTCTGCCCCATCACAGAAAACGGTTTTGTGAACATGTCGCGGAGCATTTCATCAATGAACTGGCTTCCACCTGCAAGACCGAGACCTGTAATGGCATTTCCAAGATAAAAGACCGATCCGCCCTCTGGAGCATTCACAAGTTTTTCACCTGCCGCATCATCGGTAAACACCCTCGTTTTTGTCTCCCCGTTGTATTCATAGGTATATTCGAAAGGTGCTTCAAACTGTCCTGCCTGACACGCACAGCTTAAAAATATCGGGAATGTTGTATTCTTTAGCGCATACGCCATCTCGGAAGTGAAATTATTGTCGTTGTTCGCCTGCTCACAGCTTAAAAGTGTCGGATATCCGTGACCGTTATGAACAACTACATTGACGCCCCCTTCAAGTGCCTGTTTCATCACATCGTTATTGAGCGGCTCGGCATCATTTGCAGGAGATGGAAATGTCTTTGTATAAAGCTTTCTCTTGAAAAAATCAAATGGGATTATATCTCTCGTTCTCCCTTCAGTTTCAAAGTAATATCCGGCATTTATATCAATTCCGCTGAAATTTGTCGCAACATTTGCGATCAGAAGTGAACTTTTTACATGACTGGTGTTGTAATCTGTATTGTGTTTAATAAGTTTTTCAAAATAAACTAACGCTTCCTCAACGGTTGAAACCGGAATTCTCCCCACAGCTATTTCAGCAGAATAATCAAGAATATCAGCATCTTCTGCATATATTCCATTGCCGTTTGAATCCCAGTCACTGAAATCGGCATAATAAAAATCGCTTTGAAAATCATCTTCAAAAGTCCCTGCCATTACATTTGAATACTTGTCATGAACCTTTCTTGAAGGAACGACCTCGATATCACCGCCGAGAATCAGATATTTCAGACCCGGGATGAACCGGATGTGATCTTTCACCGCTTTCGCAGTATCTTTTTTCGGATCTTCATCATTGCACAGTGTTCCGGCACATATCGTCTCAATCGTAATGACTTTTGTGCTTATCCCTGTCATCGTGTGGAAAGCCGCCATTTCGCTGAAGATCTGTGCAAACTCATCTTTTGTCACTATCACCGCTTCATGATTTTCAACAGCCGGGTCCGGAATGTCAAACTCGACAGTTTCAAGCGGCTCTTCGTCATTTATATCTTCATCAGTTTCAGAAACGGTGTCATCGGTTTCCTGTGTTTCGTTATCATTTGCATGCTCATAGTTGTCTATCAGCTCTTCAGCATCGGAATCGGTTGAAGTTTCTTCATTATCAGGAATCTGCTGTACTTTTTTATCTTCACCGCATGAAGCAATAAAAAGAACAAAGAAAAAAAGAACAGAAAGAACACGAAAATATTTCATATCACCACCTTAGAACTCAACAAGTTTTTTAAATGAATCGGCTTTCAAGCTTGCTCCGCCGACAAGAGCGCCATCAATATTTTCACAAGACATAAGTCCTTTAATATTATCCGGTTTTACGCTTCCGCCATAAAGGATTCTTATCTCTTCGCGGTTATATCTTTCCTTCATTATCTTCCTTATAAAAGCGTGCATTTCTTCTGCCTGTTCCGGAGTTGCCACAACACCCGTTCCGATCGCCCAGACCGGTTCGTATGCGATCACAGCCATATCATTTTCACACCAGAGATTTTCATCAAAGCCGGTGTATATCTGCTCTTTAATTATCTCATAAAGCCGGCCCGATTCCCTTTCAGGAAGAGTTTCACCGATGCAGAAAATAAGTTTCCAGTTGTTGTTCTGGACAAAAGCGACCTTTTTTCTTATCAGTTCAAGAGATTCACCGAATATGTGCCTTCTTTCGCTGTGACCGACAATTACAGCACCCACTCCGCAGTCATTGAGCATTCTACTGCCGACCATCCCCGTAAAAGCCCCCTCTTCTGCCGGATAGACATCCTGGGCGGCGATAGTTATGTTCTTCCCTTTTGCAAGTTCAGCGCACATTCCAAGATAAGGAAATGACGGTGCTATAATAGCATCCCTGTCTTTAAAAAGATTTGCTGTGTCTGCGAATTCATTGAAGAATTTCGTTATGTCAGCAGTAAGATTGTTCATTTTCCAGTTTGCCGCGATAATAGGTTTTCTCATTGATCCCTCCAAAAGAAAATTTACATACTGATTATATACAACTCTTTCTTTCTTGCCATATTTTTCTCTTCATGTTAAATTTACCCGGTCTTATAATGATGGAGGATGTTTTGAAACAGGGACACTTGATTTTTATTCTTTTTATTTTCGTGACAGTTTCCTGTACAAAAGAGATCTCAATTCCCGTAATTGTCACAACAGACATTCACGGAATGTTCGTTTCACAGGAAAATGAACCCGGATCTCTTGCATCGATAGCAACAGCTGTGAACGAAATACGCAGTAAAAACAAAGATCTGATACTTCTTGACAACGGTGACATCCTTCAGGGAACACCGGCTCTTCACTATTTCAACTTCATCGCAAAAGACAGAAAACACATTGTTTCTCAAGTAATGAACCATCTTAAATATGATGCCGCATCGATCGGGAATCACGATATAGAAGCCGGTTTTGAAAACTGTAAAAGAATAGAAAAGGAATTCACTTTCCCGTGGCTTAGCGGGAATATCACGCTTAATGAAACCAAAATGCCTCTGTTTAAACCTTTCACGATCATTGAAAGAAAAGGGGTTCGCATAGCGGTTCTGGGAATGACAACGCTGACTGCTCAGAAAGCGGTGCGGCCTGAAAATATTGAAATCCTCTATCTGAACAGTATCAGGGAAATGTCGGAGAAATGGATCAGAATAATTAAACAGGATCATAAAGCTGATGTAATTATCGGGCTTTTCCATGAAGGACTTGAGTTCGTTAAACCCGTTGCAGAGAGTGTTAAAGGATTTGACATCATTTTCACAGGACACGACCACACTGTGAATAAAGAAACTGTTAAATCACCTGAAGGGAAGGAAGTTCTGATCGTCGGGTCATCGGACAGCGGCAAATCGTTCGTTCTTGCGGAAATTATCAAGTCAAAGGGAATTTTTTCATTCAAAGGCGATGTTGTTCCGATCAAAAAAACTTCTGAAGACACCGGATTTATTGATTTTATTGAGCCGCTGCTTCAAGAGGCGGTAAAATATGAAAGTTCGGTTGCCGGTGAAGCACCGGTTGAAATAACACCTGAAATATATGTCGATATCATACACGAAACGCTTCTTAGAATAACAAATGCTGAAGTTTCGCTCACAGCACCTGTAACTGACGATGTTTCTTTAAAAGCGGGCAATGTGACCGTCCGTGACCTTTTTTATCTGTATCCTTTTGACAATTTTCCTGTAACATTGAAACTTTCAGGAAAAGAGATCGAATCGCTTCTTAAATACTCCCATGAACTCCAGAAACCCGGAAGCAGGTATAAAAGGTTCTACAACGACATTTCGCCAAGATACACCGCTGCAATACCTCTTGAACAAACCCGTCTCTACACCGTTGTCATGAACTCTTACCATGCATCCGACGGAGGTGAAATACTGTCAAAAGGGATCGGACTCGACGCCGAAACCATCAAATCCCGAATAGTTAAAATATTCCCCGAAAATATCAGGGAACACCTTTTCAAAACTGAAAATCGTTGAAAAGACGGAGAAAACCATTGCGACAGTTTTCTTGCATATTTATCACAGAAGAGTATAACAATATGGTATTGTAATCCCAAATAGTTATTACTATATGGGAATATGTTCCCTGATTTCTGTGTTTTTTTATGGAGGATTTTATGTATGAAAGATCATTACATGCTGTAATTGCTAAGAAAACAGGTGGCAACAAAGCGATTGTTATTGTTGGTCCTCGTCAAGTTGGAAAAACAACTCTTATTCAGAATTTTCTAAAAGATAGAGAACATCTGTTTTTAGATGCTGATGATCCGATAGTCAGAGTGTTTTTAACAAATCCTAATACTGAAGAGTTACGGAGAATAATAGGAAAGTCCGATATAGTTTTTATTGATGAGGCGCAACGAGTGCCGGGAATCGGCATCACACTTAAAATAATAACCGATCAATTCAAATCGGTGCAACTTTTTGTAAGCGGTTCATCATCTTTTGAACTTTCAAATCAGCTGAATGAACCGTTGACGGGAAGAAAATGGGAATATGAGCTTCTTCCGGTAAGCTGGGAAGAGTATGAACACCACCACGGATATCTTGTTGCTGAACAACAGGTTGAAAACCGTCTGCTTTATGGATTTTATCCTGATGTATTAAATCATCCGGGAGAAGAAAAGGATATTTTAAAACAGTTGGTTAACAGTTATCTTTATCGGGATATTCTGGCTTATGCCAATATCAGAAAACCGGAAATACTTGAAAAACTGGTTTTGGCACTTGCCCTGCAGGTGGGAAGCGAAGTTAATTATAATGAACTTGCTCAAACGGTAGGTGTTGATAGAAAAACTATTGAAAATTATGTAAACATTCTCAGTCAGGGGTATGTTGTTTTTTCATTGGGAAGTTACAATAAAAACTTGAGGAGTGAAATAAAAAAGAGCCGGAAGATCTATTTTTATGATAACGGAATACGAAATATGATCATCGGAAATTTCAATTCCCTTGATATGCGTTCTGACAAAGGGTCTCTATGGGAAAATTTTCTCGTATCTGAACGAAAAAAACAACATGCATATAAAAACAGTTTTTCAAACAGCTATTTCTGGCGTACCCGTCAACAGCAGGAGGTTGATTATGTTGAGGAATCAGGCGGCAAGTTAACAGGATTCGAATTCAAATGGAAGGCAAAGTCCGGACTGAAGCTGCCGAAAACTTTTACTGAAACATACACCGCTGATACCAAAATTATTGATAGAAGTAATTTTAGGGATTTTGTAGTTATGTGATATTTCAGGAAGTAATATTTGACAAGAATATAAGGTCAAACATAAACTTTTTGTGATTTTGCTTGACTTATACAGTATCAATATTTAATAATCCCTTAGTTATTTGGGGTCGCAATGAGAATTATTGACGGGACTCACATAATTGAGGCGGTCAGAAACCTCTTCATCGAGCTTAACTATCAGCCCGAATCTTTGAAAAACATTTCATTTAAAGAAGAAGGGATGTCTGATGACGAAGCGGAACTTGCCAAAATCCTTGATGAAAACATGCTTAACGCAAAAGATGAACTCCGTCCGCTCTGTCAGGACTGCGGAATTGCACAGGTCTTCATAAAAAAAGGAAAGTTCGTTTCATACAGCGATGCACCGGAACTTTCGATACTCATCAACAAAGGTGTCGAGCTTGCATACAGCGACGGATTGCTTAGAAAATCGACAGTACGGGACCCTTTTGAAAGAGTAAACGAAGGAAAAAACCTGCCTGCGTTCATCCACATTGAAGAATGCGAAGGTGATATCTTTGAACTCTGGGGACTTGTAAAAGGGGGCGGTAGCGAAAATGTCAGCGCGCTTAAAATGATCTCCCCGACTGAAGGGCGCACCGGTGTTGCGAATTTCGTTCTTGAAACACTGCGATCTGCGGCAGGAAAAGGATGCCCGCCCTACTTCATCGGATTGGGAACAGGCGGAACTTTTGACAGCATCCCGGTTACAGCAAAGAAAGCACTTCTTGAAAAATGCAACGAGGATGAAGAGTTATATGACATGATCATGAAAAGGATCAGAGAACTTGATTTCGGAATACTCGGATTCCCCGGAATTTCGGCAGTTAAGGAACTTTACATAAAAAAGGAACCGACCCACATTGCGATGATGCCTGTTGCTGTTGCACTTAACTGTCACAGTTTCAGAAGCGGAAAAATAATTTTTTAAGGAGCTACCTTTTTGATATTTTCTAACGGAATGTCTGAAGAAGCACTAAACGCCGGAATGGTGACCCGTATTACCGGAGAACTCATAACCGTGCGTGACCAGTCACTCAAAAAGATCATCGAAATGGTTGAAAAAGGCGAGCCGCTTCCATTTGAAATGAAAGGGGCATACATATTTTTTGCCGCTCCGACTCCCGGTTATACAGAACACAGGGCGAGCATCGGACCGACAACAAGCTGGAGAATGGGCGCTTTCATCCCGTTCCTCCTCGAACTCGGAGTAAAGGGATTTATCGGAAAAGGGTTTCTTCCTCTCGGTGTACCTGAAGCGATAAGAAGACACAAAGCCCTTTATTTTCAAGCACTTGGCGGAGCAGGCGCATATTACGGAAGCCGGATGACGGCAATGGAACCGATAATGTTCCCTGAACTTGGACCGGAAGCAGTATTCAGAATAGAAGTCGCGGATTTTCCGCTGATAATATCAATCGACACCAGGGGTGCAATATTTTCTTAAGAGGTGATCATGGGAAAAAAAGAATTTGTCGAAATCAAGTATGAAAACGCCAAATGTACACTGTACATCAGACCTGAACTTTGTAAAGGATGCGAAGTGTGTATTGAATTCTGTCCGGTGAAAGCTCTTTCACTTGACAAGAAGAAACTCATTGTGACGGCAGACAACATGGAAAAATGTATCGCCTGCGGAATGTGCGAGCTCAGATGTCCCGATTTTGCCATTTATATCGAGAAAAAAGAAGGAGCAAAGAAATGACAAAAGAAAACTATGAATTCATTCAGGGTAATATTGCCTGTGCAAAAGGGGCCGCATACGCCGGTTGCAGTTTTTTCGGCGGATACCCGATAACACCTTCTACTGAAATTGCTGAATTTATGGCTGAGTGGCTCCCGAAAAACGGCGGCAAGTTCATCCAGATGGAAGATGAGATCGCCTCAATCGGCTCGATCATCGGAGCGTCACTTACCGGTTCAAAATCAATGACTTCCACCAGCGGACCCGGATTCTCGCTCATGCAGGAACTGATCGGATACGGCTGTATCGCAGAGGTTCCGATCGTTGTTGTTAATATCATGCGCGGCGGGCCTTCGACAGGTCTTCCGACTTCTCCGGCACAGTCTGACCTTCTTCAGGCAAAATGGGGAACACACGGTGACCATCCTACGATCGCACTTGTTCCGAATTCAGTTGAAGAGATGTTCACTGAAACTGTAAGGGCTTTCAATCTTGCAGAATATTTCAGAACCCCGGTAATCGTTCTGGGTGATGAAATAATCGGTCACATGAGAGAAAGGATAAGAATTCCGGATCCCGGTGAAATTGAAATAATTAACAGAACTGTACCGAACAGTGACGGACTCTGTCCCCTTCCCTATGCTTCTGACGGATATAAACCCGCATGTCTGCCCAATTTCGGAAAAAGCAGATTCCATGTGACAGGTCTTAATCACGATGATTCCGGTTTCCCGACAATGGACCCTGAGATCGTGGCAAGAGAAAATGAAAGGATAATAAGAAAGGTTTATACTCAAAGAAACCTTGTTGATAAGTTTGAAGCGATACACTGTGAAGATGCAAAAATACTCATGCTTGCAGTCGGAAGTGCTGCAAGAGCTGCTGAAGAATCAGCGTTGGAGCTTAGAAAGAAAGGTGTTAAAGCCGGACTTTTCAGACCTATTACTCTCTGGCCCTTCCCGAAAGAAGAGTTTGCAAAATACGCTCTGAACGCTGATTTTATTGTCGTTCCCGAAATGAACCTCGGGCAGCTTAAAACCGTTGCGGAAAGATTCACAAAAAGAAACAAGATAATCCCTGTGAACCTTGTCAACGGAGAACCGCTCGGACCGGAGACCATAATTTCAGCCATCAGCCATTTAAATATTTAAAAGAGAGGAGATAAAATATGTTCGATTATTCAAAATATTTAAGGAACGAAAAGCTTCCGCACATCTGGTGTCCCGGATGCGGACACGGCATAGTAATGAAATCACTCCTCAGGGCTATCGACAAAACCGGCTGGAGCAAAGACGAGATCGTTTTAGTCAGCGGTATCGGCTGTGCATCCCGTCTCCCCGGTTATGTGGACTGCAACACCCTTCATACAGCCCACGGAAGAGCACTTGCTTTTGCAACAGGGATCAAACTTGCAAAACCTAAAATGCATGTGATCGTCGTTTCAGGCGACGGTGACGCTCTGGCCATCGGCGGCAACCATTTCATCCATGCGTGCAGAAGGAACATTGACATAACACTCATCGTTTTCAACAACGGCATCTACGGTATGACCGGTGGACAGTACTCACCGACCACTGCTGACGGAGATAAAACTGCGACATCTCCTTACGGCAATGTTGAACCTCATTTTGATGTCGTTGATCTTGCCACAGGTGCAGGAGCTACTTTTGTCGCAAGAGGGACAAGCTACCATGTTCCGCAGCTTGATACATACATTCATAAGGGCTTGATGCACAAGGGTTTTTCAGTTATTGATGTTACTGAAGCATGCTACACGACTCACGGCAGAAAAAACAAGAAGAAATACGGATCGAACCTCGATATGCTCAAATATCAGAAAGATAATGCGATTTCCATTGAAAAAGCCGGCGGAATGTCTGAAGAAGAACTCGCAGGAAAGATCGTAACAGGAGTATTCTGTGACAAAGAAAAGCTTGAATTTACTGACAAATATCAGAAAATTATTGACTCCGTTTCAGGAGGTGCAAAATGAAATATGAAGTAAGATTTTCAGGAAGCGGCGGACAGGGTGTCATCCTTGCATCTGTCATTCTCGGAACGGCCGCAGCACTTTTTGAAAAGAAGCATGCTGTTCAGAGCCAGGCATACGGACCTGAGGCAAGAGGCGGAGCATCAAAGGCCGATGTTGTGATCAGCGACAATCCGGTCAAATATCCGAAAGCCCGTGAAATTGATGCAATGGTGTGCCTCACTCAGAAAGCAGCCAACAAATATATTTCAACAATGAAAAAAGGTGGGGTTGTAATCCTTGACAGCGATTATGTCGATCTTCCTGAATGTGAGAACTATAAACTGATAAAACTCCCCATGTCATCGAAAACTCTTGAAAAACAGGGAAAACTTATTGCCCTTAATGTCGTTTCTTTGTCGGCGCTTGTAGGCATAACAAAGATCGTAAGCTTCGAATCACTGGAAAAAGCGGTTCTGGAATCAGCCCCGAAAGGAACCGAAAAATTCAATCTCGAAGCCGTTGCGATAGGCAGAGAGCTCGCTCAAAATAGCGGTAATTAAATTCAACCCTTGACAACATCAACTCTTTTGCTATTATTCTGACTGTTTTTGGATGTTTCATTTCTGAGGATTTTGTGTTTAGAAAAATATTAAAATCAAAAATACATCGTGCAAGGATAACCGGAGCTGACATAGAATATCAGGGAAGTATCACTATCGACAAGAATCTTATCGAGCTTGCAGACCTCAAACCATTTGAATTTGTTGACATTTGGGACATCAGCAATGGCGCAAGGTTTGAAACTTATGTGATCGAGGGCAAAGAAGGGTCCGGTGAGATCTGCATCAATGGTGCCGCAGCACGGCTTGTTGCAAAGAACGATCTGGTAATAATCGCCAGTCATTCATATATTGACGATGCTTCTCAAATACCTGAACCGAAACTGGTTTTTGTAGATTCCGACAACAAACCGGTTTAAGAGGGATTAAAACAATGATGGGTAGAGACAACAGAAACTTCAGAAGGGCTTTGATATCTCTCAAGATCAGACTGACTGAAAGCGGAGATGACATAAGCATCAAATTTGACACGCACAATCTCAGTGAAGGGGGACTTTTCGTAAAATCATCCATTCTGTGGGAACCTGAACAGGAATTTGACCTTTCTTTCTTCCTTCCCAATTGCGAAAAAGAAATCAAAGTCAAAGGCAAGGTTGCAAGAAGTGACGACAAATATTCTATTTTTGTTCCAAGTTCAGAAGATTCATCAATGCCCGGAATGGGAATAAGGTTTTTAAATCTTTCGCAAGAAGATCGCGAAACTATTAAGAACTATATTGATTCTTTAAGCTCTGACTGATCGACTTTCTCTTTCAATTTATATTCAGCGACCATCCTTCCGACAAAAGCCATAAGATCTTTAACGCCCTCTCTTGTAACGCCACTGATCTCAAAATATGTCTTCCCTTCTACAAATTTCTTGAGTTCCAATCTCAATTCTTCGTGTTCAGAACCGTAAATATCAGTTTTATTAAGGACATATATCTGATCCCTTTTCGCCAGGTCTGAATTGAAAAGTTCAAGTTCCCTGTTTATTGTAATTATATCATCCACAGGACTTGTTCTTGCAGGATTTATTTCTACGAGGTGAATTAAAAATCTCGATCTTTCCACATGTCTTAAAAACTGCAGCCCCAGTCCGAGTCCTTCATGGGCACCTTCAATAAGCCCGGGAATATCTGCGACAACATACGGAATAAAATCAGGACCTTCCACCATTCCGAGGTTGGGTGTGAGTGTTGTGAAGTGATATTCCGCGATCTTAGGCCTTGCATTGCTTATCACACTTATCAGCGTTGATTTACCGACCGAAGGGTATCCTATTATGCCGACATCAGCCATAAGCTTAAGCTCAAGCCGTATGATCTTTGATTCCCCTGCTATCCCTGACTGGGCATGTCTAGGGGCTTTATTTACACTTGTCTTGAACTTCACATTACCTCTGCCGCCGATACCTCCTGAAGCAACAACAACTTTCTGGCGGTGTTTTGTAACATCTGCGATCAGCTCTCCGGTTGAATTGTCATAAACAAGTGTGCCGACAGGGATCTTCACAGTTTCGTTCTTTCCCCCTCTGCCGTACATATTAGCACCCATGCCGTTGGCACCGCTCTCTGCTTTGATGTTCTTCTGATACCTTACATCATAAAGAGTTGTAATGTTCTCATCACCCTCAAGAATGACATCGCCCCCTTTTCCGCCGTCACCGCCGTCAGGTCCTCCGAGAGGAACGAATTTTTCCCTTCTGAAACTGACTGCTCCGGCTCCGCCGTTACCGCCGGTTACCGTTATTACTGCCTGATCAACAAATCTCATTTGATATCTCCGGAAAGAAGCAAAAAAAAACTCCCGCTTTTACGGGAGTTTGAAACTTATTTTATTGAAAACTTCAGACCTCGAGAGGAAGAACATTAACTCTCTTTCTTTCAGTCCCATTCTTTCTGAAGGTCTGATATTCAACCACACCGTCACAAAGCGCAAAGATCGTGTAATCTGTACCGAGCCCGACATTCTTTCCCGGAATCCATTTTGTTCCGACCTGACGGACGATGATGTTCCCTGCAATTACCGGCTCTCCGCCGAACTTTTTAATTCCGCGTCTCTGACCTGCACTGTCACGACCGTTCTTCGCACTTCCGCCGCTTTTCTTATGTGCCATGATCTAATCTCCCTGTTTATTTAACTATTTCAATAACCTTAAGCTGAGTAAAACTCTGTCTGAAACCGTTTTTAACTTTACTCGTTTTCCTTCTTCTCTTTTTAAAAACAATAACTTTTTTTCCTTTGAAGTTCTTTACAACCTCAAGTTTTACCTTCACATCTGTGAGATACGGTTTGCCGATAGAAACATTTTCACCGTCAGAAAAAAGAAGAACATTAGTATTCTCAACAAGTTCACCTTCTTTTTTGTTCAAATTGTAAACCAGTACTTTTTCTCCGGGGACAACTTTAAGCTGGTTGCCGCCGAAATCGATCATCGCATACATAATCACTCCTCCAATAATAAAGAGCTTAACCCAAATAACGCGTGGCATTTTACATGCCGGCATCCAACTGTCAAGCTTTTTTTGTTATAAAATTTAGAACTTTAACAGGAATGAAAAACCCAGTGTTATGTCAACGGTCGCTTTATCGCTGACAGTTATCTTTGAAGGGCGTGGATCGGAATCGCTTTTTGGTCCGCCGTCAAGAGAAAAATATCCCCTTAAAATATGGCCCTTGACCACCCAGCCGGCCCAGAGTGAGAAATAACCTCTCCTTATCAGACCTTCATCCAGAGAGAACATGGGGAAAAGTGCAGAGAAAGATTTGTCTTTATCATTTCTGTTTATTCCGGGAAGCTGATAATAACCGATCTCCCATTTAAATGATAAACCGTTTTCAAACCAGTGGGTATGGTTGAATTTTAATGCCTGATGGTTGTTTCCCAGCGGATGACCGAGAGACATTCCTCTGTATGAATATCCTTCGTGCGGATAAAGATGGTGCTTATAAAATGAAAATGCAGTCTTTGTATATTCCAGACGCATTGCATCATTTTCCAGCCCTATGAAAATCCCTGTCAGATAAGCCCTTTCGTAAAATTTGAACAGTATGTAAGGTATGGTGAAATCGCCGAGGTCTTCAACCTGCCAGATGGCTTTAATGTCTGTGCCTGACTCCTCGAAATAAAGCTTGAAGACTTTAAGCTCCGGAACCAGCTTGTAAAACGGAATGTTGAATGTAAAATCAATTCCGCCGTAACTGTCGGCATCAAACTTTCCGCGTGGCAGGTTGTCCTTTGCCCCTGAAATCAGGACCGGATAGTCAACTATCTTGTAGTGGTACATGCCGTCACCTGAATACATCATTGTCCTAGTCATTCCAAGCTCAAAAAAATCGAATGACCCCTGCGGTCTGTATGTCATTCTCATTGCAAATATTTCAGGATTTGATATATCTTCCCGTTCATCTTTCAGCCACCCTTTCATAATTACAAAATTCCAGCTTCCCCAGAGTCGGATGGTCTCCTCGTTCTGAAATTTCATCATCCAGTAAGGCGCGGCGTTTGCTGAAAGGATCATGCCGTGTTCACCCGGTCCGAGATGAAGCGCGTCCTTCCCGAACATGGCCGATATTTTCCAGAGCTTGAGCTTTGCATAGACTCTGTTAAAATCGACTGAGAATGATTCCCAGTTTGAAGAATTATCAAAATAATTGTATTCCCTGAGTTCCCAGTAAAGTGCCAGCGAATTTAAAAGAACCATGTTCCCTGACTGGCTCATCACAAAGGTTGACGGGTGTTGAAATATTTTTCCTGAACTTCCGGGAATAAAGTTCGCTGCTCTGTTTGAATAATAATATTCGACACCTGCACTTGAAATTATCTGCCAGTAATTTGATGTTTCGACACCGTTAAGAAACGGCTTTATTCTGTAAGGGTCGTTTGAATATTTCACTGTATCGTAAAATCCCCTGGGAAGTATAGTGAAAGAATCTTTAGGTTCTCCGTAAACAGTTTCAAGATAATCTATCGCAACCCTGTCTTCTGAATTTATATGGATCAGCGGATTATAGAGACATTCCTTTGAGTTACTGTGAGAAAGCCGCATCTTTGGGATGAAACCGCTGTAACAATCCGCTTTTGCTGACAAAAGAAAAAAAAGAATAAATACGGGAACAAATACCCTTTTCATTTACCTTCCCGTCCTTTCCGGATCAGTGCTTTTCTTTGTAAGATAAACTGCGGAATGATTACATTCGTCAACTGTTATTTCCTTGACATGTATTCCATGCTTATCAGTGAAAGCAGCTGTCAGTATCTTCATTCCCGCCGCATTATACCACTCTTTTTTCTCGTAACCCTTCATCCAGACTATCCTGAGAATGCTGTTATCTTTATTTGTGGTTATCCGTAGAGGCCTTTTGCTGCAAAGTGCAGTAACGGCATTCTGGAGAGCATATGCAAGCTCTATCATCTCCTCTCTTGTTTTTTTATTACTGCCCAAACCGCATGCTCCGCTTATGAAAAAGTATATTTCAAAGTTCTTGATTCCGTGTCGAGTTCAGCGATGGCTCCAAGAAGGAATGCCATATTCTGATTCCCGTGTCCTGAAGGGAAGTTGCAGATCGCAGGAACATTCCTTTCAATTCCGGCTGATTCGATTATTGCATAGGGATTTACACTTTTTTCAGCAGGCGGCCTGAATTCCCTGTAAGAAAAATCTCCGAGAATAAGTCCTTTAATTCCCTTGAATTTTCCAGCGAGCCGAAGCTGCGTTATAAGCCGGTCAACACGGTAGGGAACCTCTCCCACTTCTTCAAGGAACATGATGCAGTTCGTAAAATCGGGCTCAAACGGTGTTCCCAGAAGTGATGCGACAGTTGTGAGATTTCCCCCTTTGACCATTCCTCTAGACCTGCCGTGATTTACCGCCCTGATGTTCTTGCTGAAAATGCTGAAAGCCCTTTCAGCACCGGAAAGAATCTCAAATATCTGTATTTTCGAATACTTATCAACCGTTGAAAGTGTCGTTATGTTAGGGCCGTGAACAGTAACAAACCCGCATTTTTCAACAAGCCATGAATGAATTGCGGTAACATCGCTAAAACCGATAAAAAGCTTCGGATTGGACTTTATCTTTTCGATATTTCTTTCAAGTATCTCAAGCAACCTTATAGAACCGTATCCGCCTCTTGCAGTCCAGACCGCCTCAACACTTTCCTTTGAAAATGAATTTATAAGCAGTTCCGCCCTTGATGTGTCGTTTCCGGCAAGAAAACTTTCCTTCAGGAAAACATTTTTGTCTATCACAGGTCTCAGCTTGTTAAGTTTCAGCTCTGTTATTCCCGCATTGAAAAGCGTTCTGTCAAACGGTGATGACGGAGCAACTATCGCAACCTCACCTCTGAATCCGACTGGCTTGAATTCGAAAAATCCTTTTGTCATACAAGTCTCCAAAATGAAAAAGTACACCATTTGATACCAAATTTTAAAGGTTTTTCCTATTTTTTTTGAAATTAACATAAAATGGGTTAAACTCCCGTCTGCTTTATTGCGGAGCTTTTAAGATGGCCGAAGAAAAAAAGATTTCTGTTGTATCAACGGAGAACGGAAAAACTAAACCGATGGACGATTCAAAGGAGATCCGTACTCTCCTGATGAAATCCATAAACAGTCTTAACGCGCTCGATGCTGCAATTAAAGAAATAAGTCAAAAGGTTAACCGCAAAGATCAAGGTGAGGCAAACCGGTTTTACATCACTTTTGTCATCCTTGGGATAGTCATGATCCTTGCATTTTTCTTCTACTTCAGGGCGGAAGTTGTCAAAGTTGCTGAAAAATATACTCTCATGCAGGAACACAACGAATATCTTGAAAAAGAAGTTGAAGAACTGAAAGAAAAGCTTTTCTCACTTGAAAATAACGACATCAAGGCATACAACCTCTATCTTGCACTGAAAGAGGGTGATCCCGACCACGCTTTCAAACTTTACGGGGAATTCAATCTTTCAGCGCTCAGCCGTCTTGAACGGCTTATCATTGACAAAGAGACCAGTTTGATAAAACAGAAAGCCGCCGTCCAGAAATATGATGAAGGTGAAATACTTTTTAAAAGGAAAAGCTATGAGGCGGCTGTTGACAGGTTCAAGGAATCGCTTGAAATTTCTTCGACAGGAGACCACATACCCAATCTTTTCTATCTTACATCCCTCTCCTACTACAGAATGAAGGATTACAACAAGGCGGCAATAGCATTTGAACGGTTCCTTTTCATCAACACCAAAAAGGATTATCAGAAAGACCGGGCTGAACTTCTTCTTGGAGTATGTTACGAAAAGCTCAATCAGTGGGACCGTGCGAAAAATTTCTACATCCAGTCTATGAAGGATAACCGCTACAACAGATACTATCCAACGATCCGCGACCGTTTGAAAAACATCGAAAAGAAACTCGAAAAACAGAAAGCCGGCGAAGATTAAGACGCTGTTTTTGTTAATAATTCATATTCCGGAGGGAAGGTGTCAAAAAAAGTTATTGTCATAGGGGCGGGACCGGGTGGTCTCAGTTCTGCAATGATCCTTGCGTCAAAAGGGATCGATGTAACGGTATATGAACAGAAAAGTTATCCGGGTGGACGGAACGGCTTCATTTCAAGGAACGGGTTTACTTTTGATATTGGACCGACATTTCTGATGATGCTCAATATTCTTGAAGATGTTTTTAAAATGTCGGGGAAAAAACTGACTGATCATGTGAAGATTACTGAACTTGAGCCGATGTACCGACTCTCTTTTGATGGCGGCAAAAAAGAGTTTTTCCCAAGCCGCGATCATGAAAAGATGAAATCTGAAATTGAAAAGTTCAGTCCCGGAAGTTTTGAGGGCTATAAGAAATATCTTAAAGATGAAGCTCGTAAGTACAGAAAAATATTCCCGATATTAAGAAAGCCATTTAACAGTGTCACTGATCTTTTTGACTGGGAACTCCTTTCCTCAGGTCCAAGTGCAACACCTCTTAAAACGCTTAGCGATGTCATTGGAAGTTATTACAAAGACGAATATATGCAGAAAGCTTTCACTTTTCAGGGAAAATATATCGGAATGTCACCTTGGGAAGCTCCGGGTCTTTTCAGCATCCTGTCGTATGTTGAGCATGGTGGAGGGATATTTCATGTTGAAGGTGGACTTAATAAAATTTCTCAGGCGATGACAAATATCGTGCAAGAGTCTGGCGGAAAAATCCACTTTAACACAAAAGTATCTGAAATTATTGTTGAAGATGGAACTGCAAAAGGAGTGTTGCTTGAAAACGGCACTATTGACAAAAGTGATTTTGTCATCATAAACGCTGATTTTGCCCATGCCATGACACATCTGGTAGAAGAAAAGCACAGAAAGAAATATAACGACAGAAAGATCGCATCGCTTGAATACAGCTGCTCAGGATTTCTCATGTATCTGGGTGTGGACGGAATTTTTGACGATCTTCCTCATCACAACATCCTTTTTGCCGATGATTACCGCAACAATATTGATGACATCGTTAAAAGAAAAGTGATCAGTGACGATCTTTCAATTTATGTCCAGAACGCTTCAGTAGTTGATAAAACTGTTGCTCCAAATGGAAAATCAACTCTTTTTGTCCTTGTTTTCATGCCGAACAACACTAGCGGAATTGACTGGGAAAAAGAAAAAGGGCCGTTAAGAGAAAAAGTTCTTGATAAGCTTGAAAATCAGGGATTTCAAGGACTTAGACAAAAAATCGAAGAAGAAGTGATAATAACTCCAACTGATTGGGAAAAAGATTATTCAGTTTATAGCGGGGCGATATTCAACATAAGTCACAAACTTAAGTATATGCTCTATTTCAGGCCTCACAACAAGTTTGAAGATATCGGCAACTGCTATCTTGTGGGTGGAGGAACACATCCCGGAAGCGGACTTCCCACAATTTATGAATCAGGACGGATCTCGGCTGAACTTATTTTAAGGGAGTGATGCTATGAAAATTATTGATTTTGTTCAGCTTTTAAGGGAGATTTACGGCAAAAAGGAGCCAGATCTTGAAAAGATTGAGAAAATGGGACTTCTTGCAGTAAAAATTGCCCAGCATTTTGCGTTAAGGATAGATTTTCTTGATGAATCGGTCTGCCGCCATCTGATGAAACTTTACGGACACGCTTCAAAGCTTGATAGAACTGTTTCCGAATCTCTTCTGCGTGAAGTGACTCCTGACGGGTGGGAGAAGAATTTTGCCCGTCTTGACTACAACCCTTTTACTGCTGCTTCAGTGGGACAGGTTCATAATGCCTTGCTTCATGACGGGACTGAAGTTATCGTAAAACTGATAAAAAGCGACTATCTTGAGAACTTTTTATATGATATTAAGCGACTGAAAAGATTGATGAAAACAGCTATCTTCTTTTATCCTAAACTTGAGAGGGTCTTTGATCCGGTCGCAATCCTTGACTACATTGCTCAGTACACAACTCAAGAACTTAATCTTGTTGATGAATATAACGGTCAGCAGACACTTATGAAACTTGCTGATGACAACCGTCACAGATACGATTTCTCAAAGTTGAAGTTCCATAAGATCTACCGGGAAATGACCGGTGAGCGGTATCTTGTAAGCGAAAGAATAAAGGGAAAAACGCTTGATGACCTCATTGTTGAAGGGAAAGTGACATATCAGATGATCCTTGACCTTTTCCAGATCCACGGATTCTATCTTTTTGCCGCAGGTACTTTTCACGGTGACATTCATCCGGGAAATGTCATGGTTGATGATGACGGATATTTCTATTTCATTGATACAGGTGCAGTAAGTTCAGTTTCCAAAAGAATGCGGGTCGGTCTTTTCCGTTTTTTTGAATCGCTTAGCCAGTTTGACTATGAAACGAGCGCCGAAAGAATACAACTCATGGCAACAACGACAATTTCAGGAAAGAAATTAGACAGTTACAAAGTCAAATTTATGGAACTCTACAAAGATTTTGCAGGAAGCACAGTAAGCGAAGTAAGTCTTACAAAAAAGATGATGGAAACCATTAAACTTGCCGTTCACAGCGGAATGCGGTTTGAAAAGGATATGTTCTCGATCATAAAAAGCATGATGTATCTTGACGGAATGGTCCTGCGGGTCAATCCGAAAGCCCAGCTCATGAAAGATATGCAGCCCTTCATCGGAGCTTTCAACAAAGTGCTGAGCGAAATGGATGCTGAGGAAAACAAGATCGATCACTCACAAATCTGAACAAACCTACTCATCAGACGGAAAAACACACTCTTCTTCAACTGCTTTGAGAATTTCTCCTGACATGACAAGTTTCTGCATTTCGGTGTGATCGGGATAGAGCGGTCTGTCAATTTCAAGGAATTCAACATGTTCGCGGATCTTTTTCTTTGCCGCGGCAACCCCTTTTCCTTCATTTTCATATTTTCTTATATCAAGTGCCTGCGAAGCCGCCATAAATTCTATTCCTAAAACTCCGCACGCATTTTCATATATCTGGCGGTTTTTTATTGCCGTATTCATTCCCATTGAAACGAAATCCTCCTGATCTGCGGCGGCAGGAATTGACTGAATTGCTGCAGGCGTGCAGAGAATTCTCTGTTCAACGATCAGTGTGTCGGCTGTGTACTGAGAAAGCATCAACCCGCTGAAAAGACCGGGGTTCGTGGCAAGAAAAGGCGGGAGTCCGACTGAAAGGGCGGGATTATTAAGCCGGTTCATCCTTCTTTCGCTCAAAACGCTTACCATTGTGACTGCCTGACCCACTATTTCCATCGGAAGAGCAACAGGTGTTCCCTGAAAGTTCGCTCCGCTCAATGCCATGTTCTTTTCAGGGAAGAAAACTGGGTTGTCACAGACTCCTGAAAGCTCAGTTTCCACCTGTGACTTCGCCCACTTTACCGCATCATGGGCGGCACCGATCACCTGCGGAGTTGAACGCATTGAATATGCATCCTGAACTTTTACTTTCACTTTTCCGGTGAGAAGGTCGCACCCTTCGACAAGTTTCAATATTGACGCAGCACTTCTTATCGCTCCTGAAAAGCCCCTGGCGACATGAATATCGGGAAGATACGGTTTGAGGTTTGCCTTTAACGCAACGAGCGACATCGCAGTTGCAATTTCCGCCTGTTTAAGCCATCTTTCAACATCATAAATTAAAAGTGCGCTCATTGCCGTGAGTACATTCGAACCGTTTATCGCGGCAAGTCCGTCTCTTGCATGAAGGCCGGGAACCGGAATTCCCGCCTTATCATACGCCTCTTTTGCAGGAAGGAGTTCACCTTTATAATATGCCATCCCTTCTCCAAGCAGAGTGAGTGCGATCTGGCTCATCGGAGCAAGGTCTCCGCAGGCGCCGACTGATCCTTTCTGACATACAAAAGGGATTACATTCTTATTTAAAAGCTCAACAAAAGTCTGCGTTATCTCAGGACGACAGCCGCTGTTTCCATGGGCGTGAACATTTATCCTTGCAAGTATTGCCCCTCTCACATATTCAAGCGGCGCCGGCTCTCCTATTCCTGCTGAATGATTATAGATCAGATATTTCTGGAAGTCCTTGATATCACTGTCATCAAGCACGGTTTCGCTAAATTCGCCGATCCCTGTGTTCACTCCGTACATGATCTCGTGATTCTCGATCTTTCTTTCGAGCATAGCTCTGCAAATCTTGATCCTTTCAAGCGCCTCGGGGGCAAGCTCAACTTTTTCACCAAACCTCGCAACCCTTACAAGCTCTTCAACTGTAAGCTTTCCGCCATTGATAACAACTGTCATTGTGCTCTCCAAAAAAAGTTAGAAAAAATATCGCGAAAGCAATTTAGCACACTTGAAAAAAAATCCAAATTTAATTTAAACTTCCGCCGATCAATGCATGCAGATCTGCATTCACAGGTCACCAATATGCTTAAAAATATGAGAGAAAAGAAGTAAGGATTTCTCAGATCTGAAAACTATTCCATCTCAGATGCAGGAATCTTCATAAGATGGTTCTCTTTCGAGCCGCCGCAGACATAAATATTGCCGTAACTATCCAGTGCTATTCCTGCTGCTCCCCATTCTGTTTCTCCTGCATCATTTGTATTCCACATCATCTTTCCATCAGAAGAAAATTTTGTAACCAAATGGGTGCTTCCGCCACTTCCACAATATATATTGTTTTCACCATCCACAACAATTGATGAATAGTATATCTTTTCTTTTATATGGCTCCACACTTTGTTTCCATCAGAAGAATACTTAGCCAACACCGCTTCTTCTCCAGATGATCCACCAGCGATATACAGATTATCCACATAATCCACTGCTATTGCATTCACTTGTTCATACCCCCCCCTCCCCACTGTTTTTCCCAGATATGAGTTTTATCAGGAGCTATTTTTACTAAAAAGGCGTCGGATCCTCCTGCACTTTCTCCAAAAAGATCATTCCATGCCAACCCCCCGGCATAAATATTCCCTTCTAAATCAACTGCAAGAGCGTTTATCTGACCTTCCGCATCTTCTGTTGAAATATTATGATGCCACAACTCTTTTCCTTCAGGGGAGAATTTCAGGATGTCGCCATAACCTGCGCCTGCATAAACATTCCCGGCTTTATCAAGCGCTAAACAAAGAATGCTGACAACTTCAGGAAACCTTTCCCAGATCTTAGACCCGTCAGGAGAGAATTTCATTATAAAAGGATTCCCCCCCCCCCCCCTACATATATATAGCCCTC
>ENA-UOWO01002761-UOWO01002761.1-activated-sludge-metagenome-genome-assembly--contig:-NODE-2761-length-21329-cov-10.177071_pt1 | contig 21329 bp, 17 predicted proteins | sample MGYA00238148_ERZ761564 | MGnify/ENA primary metagenome ERZ761564 (study PRJEB28885, sample SAMN05720194) | activated sludge metagenome | isolation source: Anaerobic digester | place: USA... | reverse complement strand
CATGGTACCGAATGTGGTGGTAATTGCTTACGATGCCAATAATAACATTGATCTTAATTTTACGCAAACAGTTTCAATTACGTCAACTGCCGGTGCAGGTTTAATAGGAACACCACTAACGGCAACGGCTATTGCCGGTGTGGCAACTTTTACAAGTATCAGGCACAGCAGTACTGGTACTTACACAATGACCGCCACCAGTGCAGGTGTTACAAATGCTGTTTCATCCAGCTATATAATAAATATCGTTACCACATTTGCTCCAGGTGATTTTGCGATCCTGGGTATTAACACAGTCAATTCAACCAGTGTGGATGAAATTACTTTTGTAGTATTTAAGGAAGTGGTTCAGAACACTAGTTTTTATATGACCGACAATGGTTATGAAAGAGCCAATGCAGGTCAGTGGGGCGGAACAGAGGGTGTAGTAAGATTTACTTACACTGGTGCTGCGCCTATCCCTGCAGGAACCATCTTTGTGGTGCAGGGAACCAATACTTCTTTTACCATTTTAAGATGCGGCGCTTCAGACAATGCTAACTGGTCAATCAATACCAATGCGCTGTTTGCCGGCACCTACTATTTTAATATGAATTCCAATGACCAGGTATGGTTTACACAGGGCGGCACCTGGACTTCCGGAAGCGGAAGTCCTACCAGTCATGATGCCACTACCAACGGTACAGTATTGTATGGATGGACAGGCATTGACTGGAAAGCAGATTTTGCTAATGTGGCTCCAGTGTGGACGCCGAGTGGTACCAACGGGTCGCAATTGTATCCACAAATGAGTTGCTTTTCAACCAACCTTAACCTGGGTGTTGATATTGGAAAGTATAAATACACGGGTGATATGACTGTTACCAGCAGGCTGGGATGGATCACACGGATCAATAACAATCTTAACTGGACAGCTTATGCCAATAATGCGGATTACAATAACATTGCTTTAGGCCCTAACTATGCAGGTGGTGGTGTGTGTGCCCTTGGACTAAATGCAACTTTGCCTGTGGATGGTAAATGGACCGGTACAAAGAATACCGATTGGTTTGATTGTAATAACTGGGATACCAGGGAAGTACCAAACGCCACGATGAGCGTTGTAATTGATGCCACTGCTGCCAATGATTGTGTAGTGGATAATGTAACCTATGCAGCAAATGCCGCTCAATATGGCAATGCAGCCGACTGCTTCAACCTTACTGTCAATAACCAGGAACTTTTTACCGGCAATGCACTCGATGTTATCAATGTAAACGGAAACTTCCAACTCACGGGAGGGGCTACACTTAATATGACGGGAGGTGGTACATTCAATCTTCAGTCGGGCACCTGGACGAGGACAGCGTCTAATTTTGTAAGTGGCGCCGGTACCGTTTCTTACAACAGCCCAGCCGCACAGAACATTGTAGCGGAAGATTATTTCAACCTTGCCTCCACCTCAACAGGTGCAAGGGTATTGCCTGCGTTGGGTACGGTGGGCATCAGTGGTGCTTTTACACCAGGTACAAATCCTTACACCATCACCGGAAGCACGGTTGATTTTAAAGGAACCAATCAGAATTTGCCGGCCTTTACTTTTGAGAACCTCACCCTTTCAAATAGCGGTACAAAAACGCTTGTTGGTAATGTTAATGTGGAGTCAGACCTGGATCTGAATAACACTATCAACCTGTCACTGGCCAATAATTTTCTTAACCTTAAATCATCTGCCACCAAAACAGCAAGGGTGGCGCCTGTATCCGCAACTGCTACTATCAGTTACCCGGGTACCGGCCGTTTTGTGGTAGAAAGATATTTCCCGGGCAAGCGTGCCTGGAGGTTAATAACGGCGCCGGTTACGGTAGATGCCAGTAAAACTTTCTTTAATTCATGGCAGGCAGGTGGCAACAATGGTTTGAGTAACGAAAATAACGGCACCTACATTACAGGTCCTAATGAAACCGCCGCTAATGGACTTGATGTGTCACCGCAGCATAACTATTCTTTAAGATCATTTAACCAGCTAACCAGTAATTATGATGGTATTGGTGATACAAAGGCTCCAACCAGCCTGATATCAGGAACCGCCGGTACGCCATTGGTGCCGGATAATGCGGGATACTTTATGTTTGTAAGAGGAGACAGGACGGCCAATAATCCGCAGCCATTTAATGTTGCTGTGGTCGGTAATGCCACCACGTTAAGAGACACTGGTAAAATACAGGTACAGGATTACACCTTTAATTGCAATCCCAGCGCCGGCACCCATAAATATACATTGATAGGAAATCCATACGCATCGCCGGTAGATTTTGCACTATTGGGGAAAACGAATCTGGAAAACAGGTTCAGAGCCTGGGATCCTAATTTGAATGGTGCAAGTGGAGTGGGGGGATATGTGATCGTGGATCTTTCTTCCGGCGTAAACATTACCATACCTGTTGGCGGCGGATCAACAACACAAACACAGATCATACAGTCAAAACAGGCCTTTTTTGTAGAAACAACAGGTCCTTCACCCACACTCACTTTCCAGGAGACTGATAAGTCAGCGGTTAATAACCTTGATTTATTCAGGCCGGTTAATAAGCTGCCATCTTCTATGATTGCTAATTTGTATATAGTAAATGCAGAAGGACAAGCTAATCTTGCAGATGGTTTGCTTGCGCAATTTGGCGACAGCTACCAGGCTGGAACTGACCGGCTGGATGCAATGAAGTTCACCAATGTAAATGAAAACTTTAGTATCAGGAACGGCAGTGATTACCTGATGCTTGAACGCAGGCCCTTTGCCAGGTCAACAGACAGTATTTTTTTCCAGCTTACCCGTACAAGGCAATTGAAGTACCGGTTGAATATTGTTCTTGATAACATCATCAGGCAAAAGAACAGGGTGGCTTACCTGGAAGACAGGTTCTTAGAGACATCCACTGCGCTGGATATGCAGGGCAGTACCTGGGTTGATTTTGAAGTGAACGGCAATGCAGGTTCAGCTGCGGCTAACAGGTTTTATATCGTGTTTAAAAAAGTGGCCAGGTTCAATCATATCAAAGCAGACAATATGGCTGCGGATGTATTGGTCAGCTGGTCTGTTGATAATGCGGCTATTATTGACCGTTATGAAGTGGAGCGTTCGGCTGACGGGGTGGATTTTGTAAAAGTGGGAGAATCGCTGGCTGTTAAAGACGGTGCTGCACCGGCTTCTTATAACTTTACCGACGTGAATCCTGCACCGGGCATTTACTACTATCGTATAAAAGCCGTGAGTGATGCATACAAAGGAATGGAGTATACCGAAGCAGTAAAAGTGGTGGTAACCAAGTATAAAGGTGCTCTGTATGTATATCCTAATCCTGTTTCTAATAATGTAATAGGATTGAGAATGAACCATACTATGCCGGAAGGGCTTTACAACATTCGCCTGCTTACCAGCAACGGGCAGGTATTGATGACACAGCAACTGCAGCATAATAAGGCAACTGTTGCTGAAACAGTCAGCTATCCTTCCAGTATTACGGATGGCACTTACCAGCTGGAAGTGACCGGGCCGGATAAAAAAAGATCAGTGATCACTATCGTGATAGTGAAACAATAAATGTTGCCAAAACCAATTGCAGCCTGCAGGTGAAAGCCTGCAGGTTTTTTTGTGGGTGCCTGCAAAAAGAAATGGGGCGCCGCAGGCGCCCCATGTATTAACACATCAGCTTTTAATTATAAAGTAGCCAGCACATCATTCATGCTTCTTACCGCAGCAACGCTTTTTTCAAAAGCCGCTTTCTCTTCTTCATTCAGTTCAAAATCAATGATCTTTTCCCAGCCGTTTTTACCAATGGTAACAGGCACGCCTATGCAAATATCATTTTGACCATATTCACCCTCTAAAGAAACGCAGCAGGTAAAGAGTTTTTTCTCATCCCTCAGGATGCTTTCCACCAGCGCAGCGCCGGCAGCACCTGGTGCATACCAGGCAGAAGTGCCGATGAGGGCAGTTAAAGTAGCACCACCCACCATGGTATCTTTTACAATTTTTTCCTGTTGTTCTTTGCTAAGGAAGGAAGTAACCGGGGCACTGTTCCAGGTGGCCTTGCTTATTAAAGGGATCATCGTGGTGTCGCCATGCCCGCCTACTACCACTGCATTCAGGTCAGAAGGACTGCAGCCCAGGTGCTGGCTCAATTGATATTTAAAACGGGCACTGTCGAGTGTGCCACCCATGCCAATGATTTTGTTCTTGGGCAAACCAGTTGATTTCAATGCCAGGTAGGTCATTGTATCCATCGGGTTACTGATAACAATGATGATGGCATCTGGAGAATGCTTCAGGATATTTTCACATACACCTTTAACGATGCCTGCGTTTACGCCGATCAGTTCTTCCCTCGTCATGCCTGGTTTACGTGGCAGACCGCTGGTGATCACTACAACATCGCTGCCGGCAGTCTTGGTATAGTCGTTTGTGCTGCCTGTGATTTTTGTGTCGAAGCCAAGCAGGGTGGCGGTCTGCATCATATCCTGCGCCTTGCCTTCGGCAATGCCTTCTTTGATATCAAGCAAAACCAGTTCGCTGCACAATTCTTTACGGGCAATGTTATCAGCACAAGTGGCGCCTACAGCACCTGCACCTACAACGGTTACTTTCATATGAAAAAACGTTTTATAAAGTGGAGAATAATTTTTCGGGGCAAAGTTACAGGAATATTGAATTGGTAAATGGGCGTGCTGTTAATTGTTTGCCCCTTTTACCGGTCGGTACCCATATCAATTCATCACTGTCACCCAATCCAGCCGCCGCAATATAAGTCATAGTCAATGACGCCTGTGATTATACCCAGCGAAATCTGCCTTTTTACACCCACATTTCGCTGGGTATAGCAATCAATAGAAATCATCCAGTGTTATTTCATTGTCTACCAGTGGTGTGGTATTCTTTAACCCTGCCTTGGTAATAAACGTAAGAAAGACCGTTTTTTTTGTGCCCGAGTGCCACTTGAAATCTTTTATGCGTTGCTCCAGCACACGGGCATACTGTGCTGTAATGCTAAAAGGTTTTTCATAGTATTTTATTTCACAAAGGTTGATGCAGCGGTCGTTCCTGTCAAGGATGAGATCAAGCTGGCTGCCATTGTTATTGTCTCCGGCTTTTATGTTGTAGGCATATTGGCTGGTGATGACAGCACCAATACCCAGCACATTTTTTATCTGTTGTATGTGCCGGAAACAAAAATTTTCAAACGCATATCCCTGCCATAATTTAAAAGGCTGACTATGGCTTACAGACACCCAGTCCGTATTTTTTTTATTGACCATGAACTTCAGATAAAAAAGGGAGAATTCATCTGTAAGACGATAGAGTTTTTCTTTTTTTACGTTGGTAAAAGGAGCCGTGCTGCTGATAAAACCTGCCATCTCCAGTTCTTCCAGTACCTTGGTGAGCGTACCCCCGCTTGGTATGCCGCTGGCTTTTACAATTTCATAATGGCTCATGCCTTTCCATTTGGCATAGCATGCCTTTATTACGGCAATATGATTGTAATGGTTGGCAAATAAAGCAGCATATAAATTATCAAACTCATTTTTTAAAGGTGCGTTTTCTGCAAAGCATACTTTAGTCACCGCCTGCGCCACACTGCAGCCTTTGGGAATTAATTTTAGATAAAAAGGGATGCCGCCAAACACCATGTACAGTTCTGTTACCTGGTCATCGGTAAACTGTAAACCCTGGTGCTGCAGAAATAATTTCGCTTCGTTGCATTTAAATGGCTGCAGGCAGATCTGCCTTGTAACCCTGTTATGCAAACCGCCTTTGTTATTGATCACCTGTTTTATCATCCAGGAGGCCGCGGATCCGCAGATGGCCACCACGATATTATTTTTTACAGCCCAGCTGTTCCAGAAAAAACCAAAGGCTTTGAGAAAGTCTGATTTTTTACCGGCTATCCAGGGGAGTTCATCAATAAACACCACGGGCTTTTTCCTGCTCTTTCTTTTTGACAGTAACCCGATCAGAATTTCAAATGCTTCCAGCCAGCCGGTAATGCTGCGGGCTGTTTTCTTCCTGCCAAAATATTGCTGCATACTAAAAGCAAAACTGTCCAGTTGCTGTCTCCTGGTGCCATCCTGTATGCCGGTAAACTCAAAAACAATATGGTCTTTATACACTTCTCTTATAAGAAATGTTTTGCCCACCCGGCGGCGGCCCAGGATACTCACCAGTTCAGATTCGCCCGACTGCAAAAGGCCTTTCAATATAGCGGCTTCTTCTTTTCTTCCAATCATACATAAAAATTATACCCAGCGAAATGTGGCTTAAAAATAGCACATTTCGCTGGGTATAAAAATAGGCTTAAAAAATGAAACCCTTTATTTTGCGGCATCGAGGATAGCGGCAGCACCCGCATTTCCTGCAAATACTTTGGCGAGGCTGCCTTTTGCATCATAAATATATAAGGAAGGGTACCGGGCAGGTTGATACTTGCTGCCAAGCACAAAATTTTCATCGAGCCCCATTTTTACATTGGGCATGGATGCTACCTGGTAGTCATTATAAAAAGTTGTTATTAACCGGTAAGGCAGGGCTGATACCATTACGAACTGCAATGCCGTTAATTCATTTTTATGAGCCAGCAGTTCTTTTACCTGTTGCTGGCAATGATCACAATCCGGGTTGAAAAACATCAACACTACAGGCATGTCTTTTTTTAACTGCCCGCTGGTAAACACCGTACTGTCTGGTGCCATAACAATACTAAAGGAGGGTAGCTGCTGAATATTGTTCAATGGGCCTGCCGTAACATCCTGCTGTGCATATCCGGCAGTAAACAGCATACCTGATAAAATGAGTAGAGTCAACTTTTTCAATGTAAAAATTTTAAGTAAAACTAATTACTTTGTATCACCCAACACCGTTAAAGAGCCTCCCGTTCTGTTTTTACCCCCATGAGCCCATTTCAAATGTTTCAAATTTCCAACTACAGCTTTAATAATTCAACCACTGAGCCATTAAACCATTCAAGTCCCAACAATTCAACAATTTAACCATTGAAGCATTCCGCCATTGAGTCATTTTCACATTGAGCCATTTTCACATTGAGCTATTTCCCATTGAATCATTGAGCAATTTTCAAATTACCCCATTTGCAACATTTGCCTTACTTTCGCAGCCTGTTAATAAAAAACAAAAATTAATACAGATGGCAACTACAGCAGACATGAGGACAGGGCTTATCATTAAAATTGATGGCAGCCTTTACAGCGTAATCGAGTTTGGGCAAAATAAAACTGCCCGTGCAGCAGCTAAAGTATGGGCAAAATTAAAAGGTGTTGACAACAACCGTACGATTGAACAAACATGGAATAGTGGTGAAGTTATTTTTCCAGTGAGGGTAGAAAGGAAGTCGTACCAGTATTTATATAAGGATGATACGGGTTATAGTTTTATGGATACAGAAACTTTTGAACAGATCACTGTTGCCGAATCAATGGTGGATGCGCCTAAGTTTTTAAAGGACGGGCAGGAAGTTTCTGTATTGATCAATGGTGAAACAGAGCAGCCCATGGGAGTGGAACTTCCGGATAAGATCGTTTTACTGGTTACTTACAGCGAACCAGGTATGCGGGGCGACACCGCCACCAAGACATTGAAACCTGCTACTGTTGAAACCGGTGCTACGGTAAACGTACCTTTATTTGTAAATGAGGGCGAACTGATCCGTGTAAATACCAAGACCGGGGACTATGTAGAAAGGGTAAAAGAATAAGTTTTTTCCGTTATCAGCGGGTATCAATATATGGAAAATGGGTTGTTTCAGAAGAGCAACCCATTTTTGCATTTTAGCCCATTTTTGGCCTCTTTTTGCTGTTTTTTGCAGTTTTTAAAATGATTTTGTTCCAAAATCAAGCGTTTTCCATGTTTTTTATTTTTTAAAATAGTTGTGTTTTTGAACTTTCATTCCCTACCTTAGCAGCCCGATTGCTATAAACTACTCAAATCCAAATTCATGGACATAAAACAAATCCAGGAGCTGGTAAAGCTCATCAACAAAACGAATATCGGCGAGATCACGATTGAAGAAGAAGGAACCAAGATCACCATTAAACAAAAGAAAGACCCGGTTCAGCATGTAACGGCTACAGTAGCTGCAGCTCCTCAAATGATGGCAGCGCCAGCCGCAGCACCTGCAACAGCGGCACCAGCAGCAACAGCACCTGCACCGGCAGCGCCCAAAGTTGATAATCTTGTTACCATCAAGAGCCCTATGATCGGCACGTTCTATCGTCAAAGCGGTCCGGGAAAACCCATTTTTATCAATGTGGGTGATGAGGTAACGCAGGGTAAGGTTGTTTGCATCATAGAAGCGATGAAGCTCTTCAACGAAATCGAAAGCGAAGTAAGTGGCAAAATTGTAAAAGTATTGGTAGATGACGCCAGCCCGGTAGAATACGACCAGCCGTTGTTTTTGGTGGAGCCTAATTAATGTGAAAATGGCTCAATGTGAAAATGGCTCAATTGCTCAATTCAAAAATGAGTCAAAGCAGATTTTGCAATTATAAACTTCCTCTTTTTTTAATTTAAGAATTGAAAATGAAAAAGGAATTGTTTGATAGTAACCCTATCCTGAAATTATCTTTTGATTTTGCATTGATGGTAGTTGAGTATTGTGAAAAACTGGAGGTTGAGAAAAAATACATTATCGCAAGGCAATTATTAAAATCAGGCACTTCTATTGGAGCAAATGCTATGGAGGCTCAGAATGCAGAAAGCAAAGCTGATTTTATTCATAAGATGAAAATAGCTGCTAAAGAAGCAGAAGAATCCCAATATTGGTTATGGTTATGTGAATATTCTAATAATTATCCTGAGTGTACTTTATTACAAGCCAAATTGGAGGAAGTAAACAAGGTTTTGGGTAAGATATTATCTACATCAAAGCGAAAATCACCATTTAGTTATTTTCTAAGTTTTTTAATGTTTTGAGTATGGTTCATTTTCATATTGAGCCATTTTCCAAATTTTCAAATTTGTTTTTCTATGTTCAAAAAGATCTTAATAGCAAACCGTGGAGAAATAGCTTTGCGTGTTATCCGTACCTGTAAAGAAATGGGTATTAAAACGGTGGCGCTGTATTCAACCGCAGACAAAGACAGCCTGCATGTAAGATTTGCAGACGAAGCTGTATGCATAGGTAAGCCAGCAAGCGTTGATTCTTATCTTAACATACCCCATATTATGGCTGCTGCGGAGATCACTAATGCAGATGCCATTCACCCGGGATATGGTTTTTTAGCAGAGAACGCCCGGTTTTGCCAGATATGCACCGAAAGCGGTATCAAATTTATTGGCCCCACGCCAGAGATGATCACGGCCATGGGGGATAAGGTTACTGCCAAGCAGACGATGATCGCAGCTGGTGTACCCGTGGTACCCGGTGTGGATGGTTTATTAGAAAGCGTGGAACATGCCAAAGAATCCGCCAAAATTGTTGGCTACCCGGTAATATTAAAAGCAACTGCCGGTGGTGGTGGTAAGGGCATGCGGGTGGTTTGGAATGAAGAAGAAATTGAAAAAGCGTACGATACCGCCAAAACAGAAGCGGCGGCCTCCTTTAAAAATGACGGCATCTATATGGAAAAATTTGTGGAAGAACCACGCCATATAGAAATACAGGTAGCCGGCGACCAGTTTGGTAATGTGTGCCACCTGAGTGAAAGGGATTGCAGCATACAGCGCCGTCACCAAAAGCTGGTTGAAGAATCACCTTCTCCGTTTATGACCGATGACCTGCGGCATGCCATGGGCGAGGCGGCTATCAAAGCAGCCGCGTCTATCAATTATGAAGGGGTGGGTACCATCGAGTTTTTGGTTGACAAGCACCGTAACTTCTACTTCATGGAAATGAATACGAGGATACAGGTGGAGCATTGTGTTACGGAAGAGGTGATCAATTTTGACCTGATCAAAGAACAGATAAAAATAGCCGCAGGCCATAAAGTAAGCGGCCGTAATTATTTTCCGCAGATGCATGCTATTGAGTGCCGCATCAATGCAGAAGACCCGTACAATGATTTCCGCCCCAGCCCCGGCAAGATAACGGTATTGCATACCCCTGGAGGCCATGGTGTGCGTGTGGACAGCCATGTGTATGCCGGTTACACTATTCCGCCCTATTACGACAGTATGATCGGCAAGCTTATCACCATTGCACAAACAAGGGAAGAAGCCATCAATACCATGCACCGTGCCTTAAGTGAATATGTGATCGAAGGGGTGAAAACCACCATTCCTTTCCATTTGCAGCTGATGGAGAACGAGGATTTCCAAAGTGGTAATTTTAATACCAAGTTTTTGGAAAGTTTCCAGATGAAAAAAATATAAGGCTGATACCTGGATGGAGGTGGTTGGATGGAATTTAAGGCCAGGCCGTAGGGTTAAGATTTTAATATGTGAGCAGTAGTTGGGGCGCCGAAGGCGCCCCAACGCTTTTACCCATCTGTTTAAACCACTTACATAATATTTTTCATTCTCTCTTCACCAGTGTATACATTAGCTGTAAACTTGTCCTTTGCAGCATATCGAATTTTTTCATAAAATCCATTTTGAACAAAATTACCACCGGGTAAAGCCTGTTCCCCTGCTGGAAAATTTTATCGATTTCTTTTGGGAAACAAAATTCGACGAACTGCTGGAGGCAGCACCCAATGGCTTTTCAGATGCGCTGTTCCCCAATATTGGGTACACCTATCTCATCAACCTGGGTACCCCATTTACCATGCAGGTGGCAGAGAAAAAATTTGACATGAAGACGGACGGTTTCCTGCCACGGAATACTTCTATTGAATGTTATCACCGTCCTGGCAACCAGCTCTTTGGTATCAAGTTTAAAATTTCCCCCATTATTTTTAAAACCAAAGTGAATTTTGCTGAATACCGGGAATACATTTATCCGCTGAGTTACCTGATGGAGCAGTCCGTTATTGACAAGGTGAAAAAAGCCGCATCGTTCCAGGAGCGGGTGGATATACTCAACGGGTATTTTTCCTCCATTGTGCAGGCTTATTCCGGTTCATGGGAAGCGATCAATATTGTATCCGGTATCATCCGGCATTGTGATGAAAAAAATGATTTTACCACCACGGTGGAAACCTTTGCAAAACAATACGGTATTTCTGAACGTACCCTTCACCGTTACTTTGAAACCGCCACCAGCCTCAGTACAAAAAAAGCATTGCAGATCCTGCGTATCCGTAAAGCGGTACAGCAACTGGCCAATGATCCTGTTCATTTTAGCTATGAACAATACGGTTATTATGATCACAGCCATTTTAGTAAACACCTGAAACAGTTTTTGCAGAAGGAAACCATTGCCAGCCTGCAGCCGCACCTGAAGCTTTTACAAAACCTAAAAAAGCGCCAGCAACCTTCAACGGGTTAAACGATATGAAACGTTTTAAACGATGCATTACTGCGCCCGCTGCCGTTCTTCTTCCGAAGCAGTAGTTCTTCTCCTTGCTCCCTGTATCTTATTGCTTCCGAAACGGTAGGTAAAACTGATATTGGCAACCCTCGTCTCCCGGTATGCCCGCCATTTCTCAACATAATTGCCGAATGTAACCACTGCTTTAGGCAGGTTGGTCCAGAATATGTCGGTGATATTAAAGCGTACGGTTCCTTTGTTTTGTAAGATCGTTTTTTGCACCCCGGCTGACAGCGACCATTGCGGGTCAAGTACCATAAAACCATATTGGCCGCCTGTATTGACAGCAGCGTTTAATTCTGCTGTCCACCCGTTTTTTAAAGTAAAGGTATTATTGGTCCGGATATCCATCGCTGGTCTTCCATTGCTTAGCACGGTGCCTCCGAAATTGCCATTGAATTTTTCGTAGTACATATTCCCGTTGTTGATCATATTCCACCACTTACTGATCTTAACCGGTGCTGAAATGGAAAGCCCTAAATAGTCAGAAGATGACAGGTTGATGGGTATCTGCACGGTAACATTATCAGGCGATGGAACATTCGGGAATACTTCCCTGAATCTTGCCAGCGTGATATTTTGATTATTTACTGTATGGCTGTAATTGAAACTGACACTCACGCTTTTTACAGTATAACTTAATTCATATGCCCAGGTTATCTGCGGCAATAGCCCGGGGTTGCCAGTGGCATAAGTGGTAACATCAATCAAAAATAAAAATGGGTTTAGCTGGGAGTAGCCTGGCCTGTCGATCCTCCTGCTTACAGACACTCCCAATACCTTTTCTTCTTTGAGTTTATAATTAAAAAAAGCACTGGGAAACAACTGGAAATAACTGCTGTCAAAGGTTATATTGCCCATTTCCTGCCAGGTGGTTATCCTGGTATGTTCGCCCCTGAAACCTATCTGTATATCAAATTTTTTAAAATCCCTGCTAAAATTCACATAGCCGGCATTGTTATATTCTTTGTATAAGAAATGATTGGTTTTATTTACATCATTTTCCGGGGAACCAGTGCTCACATCAAAAAATTTTGCATCGTTGTCGCTGGAGACAAAACTTGTTTTTAATCCAGCTTCCCATTTAGCATTTTTACCAAAGGGATTTACATAATCGGCCTTGGCTGTTTTCAGGATGAGTTTTCCCTTTTGATCCCCATCTAAAATATAATTTGGCTGCAGCGGACTGCCATCCAGTTTATAATAACTGGTGGCATTTCTTGTGAGTGAGGTTGATTTGTATTCACCATAATCAGCATCGGCGGTCAGTTCTTTTCCTGTGCTGTCAAACGTATGTTTAAAGTTAATATTGGCCACATAGTTATTTGCATGGTCGTTATTGGTTGCTATCGAACTAAACGTACTCACCGCCTCTTTCAGGGGGTTGATCACAATGGAATTATTATCGCTGTTTCGCCGGTAGTGATTAAAATTGCCGTTTACAACAAAGCCAATGATAGTTTTTTTTGATGGGTAAAAGTCCATCCCAAAGCGGCTGTTATGAGCACTGTTAGGCGACTTTGAATAATTATCTTTCAGGTCACCGCCATTGTAAATCCCGTTTTCATAAAAATTCCTGTCGAGCAGCAAATGATTTAACCCGATACGGTAAGCGTAGTTGTAGTTGCCGAAGAGATTCATTTTTTTATTCCGGTAGTTAAATGTGGTACCGGCATTTGTTTTGGAGTAAATGCCCTGTCCATAACCGGTAGTAACCGTTCCATTTAGTCCAAAACGCTGGTCTTTCTTCATGCGGATATCAATAATGCCTGAATTTCCTGTAGCATCATACCTGGCTGAAGGGTTGGTGATGATATCAATCCTCTCAATGGCAGCCGAGGGCAGGCCCTTAAGATAGTTCGCAAGATCACTTCCGGTCATAGGGGTTGGTTTTCCATCGATCATAATGATAACACCAGCTTTGCCCCGCAGGCTGATAGCGTCGTTTTGATCAATATTAATTCCGGGAGAACGTTCCAGCACATCCATGGCACTGCTGCCGGCACTTATGATACTGTTCTCTACATTCACCACGATCCGGTCAGACAATTTTTGTATAAAGGGTTTACGGCTTACAACAGTAACGGCTGCCAGTTCTTTAGATGCCGGTTGCAACGAAAGAGCAGGTAATTCCATAACCGGCCCGGAAGCAGCCAGTTCAAAGCTGGCTGAATATGCAATCGCTGTATTTACTGCACTTGCTTTTATGAGATAGTTACCAAAGGCTATATTCTCAAAAACTGCTTGTCCGTCTTTACCGGTTAAAGCAGTTTTAACAAGCGAAGAGTCTGCCGCCTTTAATAATTCCACTGTGGCATTTTCTGCGGGGTCCGCTGAGCTGGTCATAACGGTGGCGCTTACCTGCCCACGTTGTGCAGCCGCCATTGCTGAAATGGCTGACAATAATACGGCGAATAAAAATTTCATGGCTATAATTTGCCACAAATCTGTGCTTGATTCAGCTGGTTTCGTCCTTGATTTATGCTAACTAAAAGATAAGGAAGTTGAGTGGAAGAAGCAGCGTTAAGTTGTTGGCAGAAATTTACTTTTGAATGCCGTGTATGGTTCGCTGACACAGATTGTTCGAATAAACTGTAATCAAACCGACGGGTGTACGATAAGATGTAGGTTATCGCAAAGGTTAATTCATCTATTGTCTACTTATATTTCCCCTGGTAATATTTAACCGAACCCTGTACTAATTTTTTCAAAACTGCTGCATCAATATCCTCCACTTTTTTTATATAAACACAAGCTTTGGCTGATTTGTGTTTACCCAGTTTTTCCAGTAGTTTTTCTTTGCCTTCAAAGTTGGCCGTGTACAAGGCAAACTCATTTTTTCTTGGCGAAAAACCAACCAACGGCGCATCTCCTTCATGGCCGCTTTCATACACATAATGGTAACTGCCAAAACCAATGATAGAAGGGCCCCACATTTTGGGTTCAAAGCCTGATGCGGTTTTCATTATATCAATAATTGACTGGCAATCGGCCTGCCGTTGTTTGTCTTCTACTGTTTTAATAAAAGCTTTAACGGAGTTGCTGTTCTCTGTTGTTTTTGCGGTTGCTTTTGCCATACGGTAACATTATATCGGGAAGATATTAAATTTGTTGCACACCGTTTTACTTACTCAAAGCCATCTTTTACCAGGTCCCAAAATGTATCCAGTGCCATCATCCGTGGTTTTAAAAAAGCAATGATAACGGGCCAGTCGTTTTCATTCAGTACATTCACCGATGGCAGCGTTTGGCTGATCGTACTAATGACCTCACCCGTAGTGGTAAGCATCTCTTTTTCCCACTGCCACAGGTAACCGGTCTCGCTTTCCATTACATTTTTTAAAGCCAGCAATTGCTGGTAGTATTTTTCCCTTTCTGCTTTCACTGTATGCTTTATTTCAATTGCAATGCTGGCCTGTTCTTTCGTTGCATCCAGGCGAAATGAAAGGTGCTTTTTGCCTGTTTTATAATTGAGCCAGTTAACTGCTTCTCCACCAGCGCCGGGCACTGGTTTCATATATAGTCCGAACCTGGTCCAGAATTGCTGGCGAAGTTTAGAAGCCTGTTCTTTACTATACATGAAAGCTGGTATATTTTAGCGTGGTTACAAACGAAAATAGCAATTGTCCATAAATATTTTTGTTGAACTGCATACTATGGATGCTGATTGTACGTTAACCCATTACAGTAAAAACTAATAATACCAGATTTCTGCTAATGAACGATTTGCTTGCAGCAGGAATTGGCTCCATGACTGTACCGTTTAACGGCAGTTTCTCAAAAAAAATCAGTATGGCATCCCCAAAAAACAGTCCATTCTTTACAGAATTAGGCAAAATACTAAATCTTATCAGGAACATCAGCACCGACCTCAATGCAGGTATGACCATTGATGAAAGTAAGAACGGGAAGTTGTTTGATGTGATGCATACCCGTGACAGTTCGATCGAAAAACTGCAAAACCGGTTGCAACAACTGGAAGCAGAGATCGAATATTTTTTTACTGAAAACGGGCTTCGGAAAACAATTGAAAACAGGTTCAATACACAGGTACTAAAACAGCAGTTCAGCCGGGCATTAAAATCATTGTCAGAAGAATATTTTATGCTGAAGCCGGAGGAGCAGGGAGAAGAGAAGGTGAAACATATAGGTAATGAAGAACCCATTTACTGAAAAGTATAAATACTTCAGTTTTATTTGCTGCCAGCCGGCGATTTAAATGTAAGCGGCAAAATTCCCCGGGCGGTAAATCTCAAATAAATCCCATTAACTTTTCCAGGCCTGCAACAAATGTGTGTGAACCCTTGCCGGGCTACATTTGCATTTTTGTTTGTTTCCTCTGCTTTTTCATTCATTTCTTTATAGAATAAGTATCCTCCACATTTTGTTTGAAAAGGGGTCATTTATTTTCTCACTGGTTTTATTCATTGCTGCTAAGTGATTCAGCTCCTGGCACGGTTTTTTAACTATTTATTTAATTAATCTGTTGCAACATTGCATTTCTTTTAAATAAATCAGTTTTATGAAAACGAACATTGTCCTCCTGGCCTCTGCCCTGGTTATTTCTTTTAGTTCCTGCGTAAGCAAAAAACTGCTGAAGACGGAACAAACAAGGTATATCGATTTGCAAACCCAGTATGCTGAAGTACAAAGCCAGTTAAAAAATTGCAATGATCTCACGATGGAAAATGCCAGGAAAAAAGCCGAACTGGAAGCAGAGATCAATAGCCTTAAAAAGCAGGTTGATTACCTTGCAGCCAATAACAACCAGGCCTTAAAGCAACTGGAAAGCCTGTCTGTTATAAGTTCTTCACAAGCCGAGAGCATTAAAAAATCGCTTGACAATATAGGATCTAAAGACGCTTATATACAGGGGTTGCAAAGTGCGCTGAACAGCAAAGACTCACTCAACCTGGTGCTTGTTACAAACCTGAAAGGTGCCATAGGGAATATGGACGATAAGGATATCAATATAAAGGTTGATAAAGGGGTTGTTTTTATTGATATATCTGATAAAGTGCTTTTCAAAAGTGGTAAATACGAAGTAACGGAGCAGGCAAAAACAGTGTTGGGAAAAGTTGCCCTGGTGTTAAAAAACCAGCCGGGTATGGAATATATGGTAGAAGGGCATACGGATAATGTTCCTTTTAAAAACGCAGTGCTGATTGACAACCTCGATCTGAGTGTTAAGCGTGCCACTTCTATTGTTAGAATTTTAAAAGATCAGTATGGAATAAATCCTGCTCAATTAACGGCAGCAGGGCGTGGCGAATACCTGCCGGTTGCAGATAACAGCAGTGCAGAAGGTAAGATGGCCAATCGCAGAACGAGGATCATTATTATGCCGCAGCTTGACCAGTTTTTTAAATTGCTGGAGAGGAATTGATAAAGCTGTCAGTGATGCAATCACCGGGAACATGTTGATATACCAGCTTGTGTATTGTAATGTAAATTCATTGCTGATTCTCCCGTAACAAAAATATAACTACCCCACAGGTTCAGTAGGATAAATAATTTACCATCGTATTGAAAATATTTTTATTTTTGCTGTCTCAACACAAACATTGTAAGAAGTGAAACAAAACAGTTTACATATCAACACCAGCAGCAGCTTTGCTTGCCTAGGTGTTATTATGCCTTCTAACAGCCCACGACGCCATCCTGGATGCTGATAGGCCGAGCAATCTCAGAGTTGCCCCTGTCAGTGAAAAAAGTTCCGGACTTACAAACAGGTTTTCTTCATTACAACACACATCTTTTTTTCCAGTGGAAACAAATAACATCATTATACGGGTGGCTAATATTGGCGACCTGCATTACGCAAAGAACATTACAGACGAAATGGAATCGTCTGCTAAAGCCAGGGGTACAGGAATCGCCCAGCGCAGCCCCGATTATTTAGAAAAGAAAATGCTGGAAGGTAAAGCTGTGATAGCTTTGCTGGAAAATACTACATGGGTAGGCTTCTGCTATATCGAGGCCTGGGGCCATGGTAAATTCGTTGCCAACAGCGGCCTGATTGTGGCACCCGCATTTAGAAAAAGCGGTGTAGCAAAGCAGATAAAGAAGAGAATATTTGATCTGTCGAGGGAAAAATATCCTGAATCAAAAATATTCGGCCTTACCACGGGACTCGCCGTAATGAAGATCAATTCTGAACTCGGTTATGAACCTGTTACTTATTCCGAACTTACCGATGATGAAGAATTTTGGGCTGGTTGCAGAAGCTGTGTCAATTACGATATACTCATGAGCAAGGAAAGAAAGAACTGCATGTGTACAGCTATGTTATACGATCCTGCAGACCACCGGGAGCCGGAAGAAACCAAGGAAGATTTTAAAAAGAACTCGAAGATCTACGAGCGCCTGATGGAGATTCGGCAAAGCAGGTTGTTGCGCTGGCTAAACCGCAAACAGGATAATGGTACAGACAGTAATCCAATTAAGATGGTTTTAAAATATTTTCTCAAACCAAAGTTTAATTAATAGTAATGGGAAAAAAAGTTGTGCTTGGTTTCAGCGGTGGATTGGACACTTCGTTTTGTGTGAAGTACCTGGCTGTTGAAAAAGAATATGAGATACACTCTGTGATTGTGAATACGGGTGGCTTCAGTGCTGATGAATTGAAGAAGATAGAAGAGCATGCTTATAAACTGGGTGTGAAAACGCATACAACGGTGGATGCGGTACGGTCTTATTACGACAGCATCATCAAATATTTGATCTACGGAAATGTATTGAAAAATAATACCTATCCCTTAAGTGTAAGCGCAGAAAGACTAAGCCAGGCATTGAGCATTGCGGAGCATGTAAAGAAAGTGGGAGCAGAAGCAGTGGTACACGGCAGTACTGGCGCCGGTAACGACCAGGTGAGGTTTGACATGATCTTTAATATCATGATACCGGGTATTGAAATCATTACACCGATACGTGATATGAAACTGAGCCGGGAAGAAGAGATCGCTTATTTGAAGAAGCATAACGTGGAAATGAATTTTGAGAAATCTGCTTATTCCATTAATAAAGGTTTGTGGGGAACCAGTGTCGGCGGAAAAGAAACATTGAACAGCAAAGGTATGCTGCCGGAAGAAGCCTGGCCAACACAAGTAACAGCAACTGAAACTAAAAATGTAACGCTTGAATTTGAAAAGGGCCAACTGAAAAGTGTAGATGGTAAACAGTTTACACATCCAACGGAGGCCATTCAATATTTACAAAGCATTGCCGGTCCTTTTGGTGTGGGCAGGGATATTCATATTGGTGATACCATCATTGGTATTAAAGGGCGGGTTGGTTTTGAAGCTGCGGCACCACTGATCATTTTAAAAGCACACCATGCGCTGGAAAAACATGTGTTGACTAAATGGCAACTGAACTGGAAAGACCAGCTGGCTTTGTTTTATGGCAACTGGTTGCATGAAGGACAGATTTTGGACCCGGTGATGAGGGATATTGAAGCGTTTTTTGAAAACAGCCAGCAACAGGTGACAGGAAAAGTGTTTGTTGAGTTAAAGCCCTACCGTTTCCTGGTAACGGGTATTGAATCTCCGTTTGACCTGATGAGTGCAAAGTTTGGCAAGTACGGCGAAATGAACAATGGCTGGACAGGTGAAGATGTGAGAGGCTTTACAAAAATATTCGGGAACCAGACACAGATATTTCATTCAGTAAAAAACGAAGCGGATGGGGAGTAAAATTTCAGCAGGTATCATTGGCGGTGCAGGTTACACCGGCGGAGAGTTGATCCGTTTACTGATCAATCATCCTGCTGTTGATATTGTGGCGATACATAGCAAGAGCAATGCTGGCAATGCTGTGTCTGCTGTGCATGCTGACCTGGTTGGCGAAACAAACCTGGTTTTTTCTGCTGATGATAGCTTTTTTAAAGACGGAACGGCAGACGTGATTTTTTTATGTGTGGGGCATGGCGACGCCAAAAAGTTTTTAACAGAAAACGAAGTGAATCCTGCAACAAAGATCATTGACCTTTCACAGGATTTCAGATTGAAAGCAAATGATACACTGAATGAGCGCCAGTTCGTATATGGTTTACCCGAATTGAATAAAGCAGCAATCCAGTCTGCCAGCAATATTGCCAACCCCGGATGTTTTGCTACGGCTGTTCAACTGGGATTGTTGCCATTGGCTGGCGCAGGTTTGTTAACTGATATTTATACAACGGGCATTACGGGGTCTACCGGTGCCGGGCAATCGCTTAGCGAAACATCCCATTTTAGCTGGAGGGTGAATAATATACAGGCCTATAAAACACTGGAGCACCAGCATGTAAAGGAAATTACACAGAGCCTCCGGCAATTGCAAAACATCAACAGGCCGGATCTCAACTTTGTACCATGGCGGGGGGATTTTTCAAGAGGCATTTTCATCAGTTCCCAATTGCACTGTGAATTAAGTAAAGAGGAACTGTACACACTCTACAATGAATTTTATGCAGCAGCTCCCTTTACAACGGTGAGTACAGAACCCATTTATTTAAAGCAGGTGGTGAATACAAACAAGTGTATCATTCAAATTGAAAAAGCAGGAACTAAACTGGTTGTTCATAGTATTATTGATAATTTATTAAAAGGCGCCAGCGGGCAGGCAGTACAGAATATGAACCTGATGTTTGGATTGGAAGAGACAGCAGGGTTAAAGTTGAAGGCGAATTATTTTTAAGCCAGGCGAAAGGACGGCCCTGGATCCCCTAACTGGGACTTTAGAGCGGCTGCGATAATTTTTTTTTGCAATAGTAACACTGGTCTTATGAGTTTTAAAATGTTTTATTTAATTATTAAGTAACAATCTAAGTTCTCCGTTAGCTAAAGGAGACAAGGGCAAACAAGCGCTTATGAAATTATTTGATGTATACCCACTAAATGATATTGTGATAGATAGTGCGCTTGGCTCTTATGTGTGGGATGACAAAGGCCAGCAATATCTTGATATGTATGGTGGTCATGCCGTCATATCCATAGGGCATACCAATCCTCATTATGTAAAGCGCCTGGAAGACCAGCTGCATAAAGTTGGTTTCTATTCTAATTCCATAAAAATTCCTTTGCAGGTGCAACTGGCAGAAAAGTTAGGAAAGGTTTCAGGAAAAGAAGACTATCAATTATTCCTGTGCAGTTCTGGTGCAGAAGCAAATGAAAATGCATTAAAGCTGGCTTCGTTTTATAATGGCAGAAAAAAAGTGATCGCTTTTAAAAAAGCTTTTCATGGCCGAACGTCCTTAGCGGTGGCTGCAACAGACAACCCAACTATTGTTGCACCTGTGAACCAAACGGATAATATTATTTTTCTTCCATTTAATGATGAAGCAGCCCTGGAAGAAGCTTTCAGGAACAATGATATCTCATCTGTTATTATTGAAGGTATACAAGGTGTTGGCGGTATTAATGTTGCTGCTGATTCGTTCCTGCAAAAAATCAGAAGTTTATGCGATGCATACAATGCAGTATTCATTGCAGATTCAGTACAATGTGGTTATGGCAGAAGCGGTAAATTTTATGCGCATGATTTTAGTGCTGTGCATGCAGATATTTATTCCATGGCAAAGGGAATGGGTAACGGTTTTCCTGTTGCCGGCATTTCCATTGCACCCAAAATTCAACCCAAACATTTTATGCTGGGTACTACGTTTGGCGGCAATCACCTCGCTTGTGCGGCAGCATTGGCAGTACTGGAAATAATAGAGCAGGACGATTTAATGAAGAATGCAGAAATGATTGGGAATTACCTAATAGAGGAGCTAAAGAAACTTCCCTTGATAAAAGAAGTACGTGGCCGCGGTCTGATGATCGGAATAGAACTGCCGGAGGAGTTAAAAGAGGTAAAGAAGAATTTGTTATTTAAACATAAGATCTTCACTGG